>ENA-ORLY01002585-ORLY01002585.1-human-gut-metagenome-genome-assembly--contig:-NODE-2585-length-16763-cov-3.227017_pt1 | contig 16763 bp, 9 predicted proteins | sample MGYA00243071_ERZ508832 | MGnify/ENA primary metagenome ERZ508832 (study PRJEB26277, sample SAMN04329777) | human gut metagenome | biome: human-associated habitat | host: Homo sapiens | place: USA... | reverse complement strand
ATATGCACTGGAGATGCGGGGAATTTTCGATGAGGACTTTTACCTGGAATTACAGGACCACGGCATCGCCGAGCAGACCGAGGTGAACCGGGGTCTTTTGCGGCTGCACAACGAAACGGGGATACCCCTGGTGTGTACCAATGATGCCCACTATCTGCGGAAGGAGGATGCAGAAAACCACGACGTGCTGCTGTGCATCCAGACCGGCAAGACGGTGGATGACGAGAACCGAATGCGGTATGAGCCGCGGAATTTTTATATCCGTTCCACAGAGGAGATGGAGACGCTGTTCGCCGGATATCCGGACGCGGTGGCCAACACGGAAAAGATCGCGGAGAAGTGCCAGCTGGAATTCACCTTCGGCAAGTACCACTTGCCGGAATTCAAGCTGCCGGAGGGGTACGACTCGCCTACATATTTGCGTAAACTATGCGATGAGGGGTTTGCTCGGCGGTACGGTCAGGCAAAGCCGGAATATCGGAAGCAGCTGGATTATGAGCTGGATATGATCGAGAAAATGGGCTTTACGGACTATTTCCTCATTGTGTCGGACTTTGTGCGGTACGCCAAGAGCCGGGGAATACCGGTGGGACCAGGGCGCGGCAGCGCGGCCGGATCTATGGTGTCTTACTGCCTGGAGATCACGGACATCGACCCCATGAAGTACGATCTGTACTTCGAGCGGTTCCTGAACCCGGAGCGTGTGTCTATGCCGGATATCGACATGGACTTCGGCGACACGCGGCGGGGTGAGGTGGTGGAATATGTCCGCAAAAAATATGGCGACGACCATGTAGCCCAGATCGTGACCTTCGGTACCATGGCCGCCCGAGCAGCCATACGGGATGTGGGCCGGGCGCTGAACATGACCTACGCCGAGGTGGATGTTGTGGCGAAGCTGGTACCGGCAGGGCCGGGGGCGCTGCATATTACCCTGCAGGAGGCGCTGAAGCTCTCGAAGCAGTTGGCGGATATGTACCGGGAGGACCCGAAGGTCAAAAAGCTCATCGACACAGCCATGGCACTGGAGGGAGTGCCGAGGCACGCATCTACCCACGCGGCAGGCGTGGTCATCACAAAGCTGCCGGTATACGAATATGTGCCGCTGGCACGGAACGACGATGCGGTAGTATGCCAGTATGTGATGACGACTCTGGAGGAGCTGGGCCTGCTGAAAATGGACTTTCTGGGGCTGCGGAACCTGACGGTGCTGGATGACGCCGTGAAGATGGTGCAGCAGCGGGAACCAGAGTTCGCGCTGAGCAAAATACCGGACGACGACGCGGAGACCTATGACATGATCTCCCGAGGACAGACGGCGGGCGTGTTCCAGATCGAGTCCACGGGCATGACCGGTGTGTGCGTGGGGCTGAAGCCACAGAGTATTGAGGATATCACCGCCGTGATCGCGCTGTACCGTCCGGGACCAATGGAGTCCATTCCGAGGTTTATCGCCTGCAAGCACGACCCGAAGCTGGTGACGTATAAGCACCCAAGGCTGGTGCCTATACTGTCGGTCACCTACGGCTGCATCGTGTATCAGGAGCAGGTCATCCGCATTTTCCAGGAGCTGGGCGGCTTTTCGCTGGGGCAGGCGGACATGGTGCGCCGGGCCATCAGCAAGAAGAAGGCCAAGGAGATCGAGAAGGAGCGTCAGGCCTTCGTATACGGCGATGCGGAACGAGGGATCAAGGGCTGTATCGCCAACGGTATTGACGAGAAGACAGCGCAGGCCATCTACGACGAGATATACGACTTTGCCAACTATGCTTTCAACAAGGCTCACGCGGTGAGCTACGCGGTGGTGGCGTATCAGACGGCGTATTTCAAGTGTCATTACACCAAGGAGTATATGGCCGCGCTGCTGACCAGCGTGCTGGACAACAGCGACAAGGTGGCGGGGTATATCGGGGAGTGCCGCGACTGCGGCATTGCGCTGCTGCCGCCGGACGTGAACCGGTCCAGCGACCGGTTCACCGTGGAGCCGGACGGCATACGGTTCGGCCTGGTGGCCATCAAGAACATCGGACGGGGGTTTATCCAGTCGGTGGTCCGGGAGCGGGAGCAGGGCGGCAGCTTTACGTCTTTGCAGGATTTCTGCGACCGGATGTACGACTGCGGCGACATGAACAAGCGGGCGGTGGAAAACCTGATCCGCAGCGGTGCCTTCGACAGCATGGGGGCGCGGCGGTCGCAGCTGCTGGCGGTGTATGAGAAGGTGCTGGACGGCATCGGCAACGTGCGGCGGCGGAACGTGGAGGGCCAGATCGATTTCTTCGGCATGAGCGCCGCCAACAGCACCGTGGAGACGGTGGTGATGCCGGACATTCCGGAGTTTACCGCCACGGAGCGGATGCACATGGAGAAGGAGACCACGGGGCTGTATCTGTCCGGGCACCCTATGGTGGGCTATCGCGCTGCGGCCCGTAGCAGCGGGGCAGTGACGCTGAATGAGATACTGGAGGATGTGTCCTCTGAAGAGGGCCCCACACGGTTCGCCGACGGTATGCCGGTGACGGTGGCGGGCATCGTGGCCTCCAGCAAGACGCGGCCCACCAAGAACGGGACGCTGATGGCGTATGTGGTGCTGGAGGACGAGACAGCCAGCATGGAGCTGCTATGCTTCAGCCGGGTGCTGGACAAGTGCGGCAGCTATCTGGCAGTGAACAGCCCGGTACTTATCAAGGGACGGCTGAGCCTGCGGGACGAAAAGCCGCCGCAGATCATGCCGGACGTGGTATTCCCCATGAACGGCAGTGAACTGCCGGAGGGGCAAAAGGCCCCGGAAAACGGCGCTGCCGCCGTATACCTGCGGGTGAAGAGCATCGATGACCCGGCGTTCAGCCATCTGCTGTTGGTGGCGACCATGTTCGAAGGGAAGGTGCCGCTGAAGATACGCATTGCCGACACCGGCAAGCTGTGGGGCGGCTTCTGCCTGGACCATCCGGCGTTTTTGAAGGAGTGCCGGGAATGGCTTGGACCGGAGAACGTTGTGGTGCGAAGGAAGGAAAAGAGCGAATGAGTGTCAGAGTGCGGCCTGCGGGCCGCACCCTTTTTGCCTTTTGGGCATAGAGTGGAATGAAAGAGGCCGTCTTTCACTACTTATTGGGAGGTCATTCTATGCCTGAAAATGTAATGCCGGGACCGGTCTGCGACCTGGGGAACGTCCGGGAGGCCGTGTGCATCCATACGCGGAAGATATTTGACTCATGCAGGGATAAGGACTGCGTGGAGGATCTGCGCTTTTACCCCACGGCGGCGGCGCAGGAGGTGCTCAGCGCGTCGCAGATGATCAAGGGCGGCACAGCGGAGCTGCTGTACGTCTACACCGATGTGGAGCCGGTGACGTTCAACCGGGGGTTCTATTCGGTGGATATGCGCTTCTACTACCGGGTGACTTTACAGGTGTGTACCGGCACGCCGCGATACACTGAGGTGGAAGGCCTGTGCGTGTTCGACAAGCGGTGTATCCTGTTCGGCAGCGAAGGGAACGCCAAGATATTCTCCTCGGACACGGTGTTCGACGAGTTGGATGTGCCGGGACGGATACGGACCAATCTGCCTATCGCCGTGGTGGAAGCCGTGGACCCGATCGTGCTGGATACCCGTGTAGCGGAGGTACCGGTCCCTGTCTCGACAGGCAGTTGTTTGTCGGAGATCCCGTCCTTTGTGGCGCAGAGCTTCAGTGGAGAGCTGGTGTTCGACGACAGTGCAGCACGGCGGCTGTATGTGACGCTGGGGCAGTTCACGCTGGTGCGGTTGGAGCGCGATACGCAGCTGCTGGTGCCGGTATATGACTACTGCGTGCCCCAGAGCGAGTGCGACTGCGGCAGCCAGGAGGATCCCTGCGGGCTGTTCCGCAGCGTGGCGTTCCCCATGAACGAGTTCTTCCCGCCCAACGCGGTGGAGACGCCCTGCGACTATAACAGCACCAAGAACTACTGTGCGTGCCATTGAGAAGCAGAACAGGGGACGGCGAGTGCCGTCCTCTGCTTTTTTCGCGGGGTTTCGCTTTACAAGCGGGTAAAAATTGCGTATAATACCAAAAAAGGAGGTGGGCGATGTGGGTATCGCGTTTATTCAGGACAAGCTGGAGATCAAGTTCCTGATCCTGTACATTGTGTCGCGGCTGACGGAGCCGGTGGACGGAGCCGACTTGCAGGACATGACCATGTGCGACGAGGGCATCGACTACTTTGATTATGCGGAGTGTTTGGGTGACCTGGTGAAGACAGAGCATCTGCGCGTCACAGAAGACGGACAGTACATCATCACGGAAAAGGGACGGAGAAACAGCGGTATCTGCGAGAGCAGCCTGCCATATTCCGTAAGGCAGCTGTCGGACAGGCATATCGCGGCTTGGAACAAGGCGGCGGTGCGGCGGCAGCAGGTGCAGGGACGGGTGACGCCGCGTGAAAACGGGACGTTCACCGTGGAGCTGCGGCTGCGGGACGATGTGGATAGCCTGATGACGTTGGATCTGATGGTGGCCGATAAGGCCGACGCCGAGGCGTTGGCGGAACGGTTCCGGAGGGAGCCGGAGAAAGTATACACGCAGATCGTTGCGGCGCTTCGCGGAAAATAAGAAAGAAAAAGCCTCCCCGACCGGGGAGGCTTTTTGCGAGGAGAGTGAGTTCTGTACAGAATTACAATGTTTTGGATCACACGCTGAAAAGAATATCCGCATAGGTGGGATACGGCCACGCCTTGGCGTCCACCAGCGATTCCAGCCGGCCGATCAGCTCGCCGGCCTTCTGGGTGAGGGCGACGACCTCGCAGCGGTAGTACCGTGCGGCATCGATACCGCCGTCCGCGGCGGGAGCATCGCTGAGGGCAGCGTGCAACGCCTCGCAGGTATCAAACAGCTTCTCACCCAGGTCGGTAACACGCTGGGCCAGAGTCTTTTCCATGCGGGCGGACAAGGCCGGGACACTGTTCTCCTTGTGAAAGGCCGTCTGGGTTAGGCGGTCGGCGTAAGCACTGGCGGCGGGGAGAATATGACGCTGGACCATGTCCAGCAGGGTGCTGGCCTCAATGGCAGACACCTTGCAGTAGTTCTCCAGGTGGATCTCGTACCGGGCGCGCATCTCCGTCTCGGTGAGGATGGCGTGCCTGGTGAAAAGATCGACGTTCTTTTTGTCAATGTAGGCGGGCATACAGTCCACCGTGTCCCGCAGGTTAGCCAGGCCCCGGCGCTTGGCCTCCTGTACCCAGGCGTCATCATAGCCGTTGCCGTTGAAGATGATGCGCTGGTGGGCGGTGAAGGTGTCGTGCAGCAGCTTCTGCAGCGCGGACTGGAAGTCGTCGGCCTTTTCCAGAATGTCGGCGAACTGGCGCAGCTCCTCGGTCATAATGGTGTTCAGCACCACATTAGGGCTGGCGATGGACTGAGAGGAGCCCAGCATACGGAACTCGAATTTGTTACCGGTAAAGGCCAGGGGAGAGGTGCGGTTGCGGTCTGTGGTGTCCTGGGGTATGTCGGGCAATGTGTCCACGCCGATGGTGAGCTTTTTCTTGGTGATGTCCACATACTCAGTGCCCTGAATGATGGCATCAAGAATAGCCGTTAATTCATCGCCCAGAAAGATGGAGATGATGGCGGGAGGGGCCTCGTTGCCGCCCAGACGGTGGTCGTTGCCGGGATAGGACACGCAGCAGCGCAGCATTTCCTGGTACTCGTCAACGCCCTTGATAAAAGCGGCTAGAAACAGCAGAAACTGGGCATTCTGGCTGGGGGTGCTACCGGGCTTCAGCAGGTTCTCGCCGGTGTCGGTGGCCAATGACCAATTATCGTGTTTGCCGGAGCCGTTGACGCCCGCAAAGGGCTTTTCGTGCAGCAGGCACACCAGACCGTGGCGGGCGGCTACCTTTTTCAGCAGTTCCATGGTCAGCTGATTTTTGTCACAGGCGCTGTTGGCATCGGAGTAGATGGGCGCGATCTCGTGCTGGGCAGGCGCGACCTCGTTGTGCTCCGTCTTGGCCAGCACGCCCAGCTTCCACAGCTCCTGATCCAGCTCCCGCATGAACGCGGCTACCCGGGGTTTGATGGCGCCGTAATAGTGGTCGTCCAGCTCCTGCCCCTTGGAGGGACGGGCACCGAACAGCGTGCGGCCGCACAGCTTCAGATCCTCGCGCTGGCGGTATACCTTCTCGTCGATCAGGAAGTACTCCTGCTCAGGGCCTACCTGCGGCGTGACATGCTGCGCCTCGGTGTTCCCGAACAGCCGCAGGATACGGATGCACTCCCTGTCCAGCACACGCATAGAGCGCAGCAGAGGCGTTTTTTTGTCCAGCGTCTGCCCACTGTACGAACAGAAAATGGTAGGGATATACAGTGTCTCGTCCTTGACAAAAGCGTAGGAGGTGGGGTCCCAGGCGGTGTAGCCGCGGGCCTCAAACGTGGCGCGGAGACCGCCGGAGGGGAAAGATGAGGCGTCCGCCTCGCCCTTGCTGAGTTCTTTGGCGCTCAGTTCCATGACCACGCCGTCTTTGCCGTCGCGGGTAATGAAGCTGTCGTGTTTTTCGGCGGTAACGCCGGTCATAGGCTGGAACCAGTGGGTGTAATGGGTAGCGCCCTTTTCGATGGCCCAGTCCTTCATGGCGTTGGCGATCTCGCCAGCGGTGGTACGATCCAGCGGCGTTCCCTGGGCCAGGCATTGCTGCCATTTCTGGTAGGCGGCGGCGGGGAGACGCTGCTGCATCTGCTGCTCACCAAACACCATTTTGCCAAACAGAGCGGGAACGTTCGTGGTCTTTTCACACATTGCGGGATCAATCCTTTCAAAATCAAGTACGCGGCGGCGCCGCGGGAAAAACAAACCGTATGGGAAACGGGGCTTACATAAACAGCTGCATAGCCAGCGGAGTGACATAGGCCTCCATCACAGCGGCCAGGGCCAGCAGTGGTACCACCAGCAATCCCACCACGCGAAGCAGGTCCAGAAGCAGGGGCTTCATCATACCTTTTTCGTTGCAGCGGATGTATCGATTGATATTTCTGCACAGGCAGAGTCCGGCGGCCAGACTGAGCAGCAGAGCGGGAATCTCAAAGATGCCGTGGGGCACAAGACCGGCCAACAGCAGAAGCCACTGGCCATCTATCAGTGCGGCAAGCATACCGATGATCGCAGCGTTGAGTCCCAGAGACAGTGCCGGCAGATACAGGAATGGTATAAAACCATAAAGCACGGTCATCACCATAGCCCGAAGGTTGTTGCCGAACAGGGCCAGCGCGCTGAAGCTGCCATCATCGCGGATAATACCGGCGTCTGCAATGCTCTCGTTGAAGGTGCGTATAATGGTTACGGGAACATTGGGGACAAGCCTTCCGACAATGTAAGCCAGCACGGTCAGTGCCAAAAAAGCAAGGGCAGTTATGCCGACAAATCGGCCGTATTCCCTGTGCCAGAACGCGGCGATGGCACAAAGCTGTTTTTTCATGCCAGCTTCTCCAGGCCGGCGCGGAGACGGCGGAGCGTTTCATCACGGCCCAGGATGCGGCAGATCTCCACTGCGCCGCCGGGGGTGACCAGCTTGCCGGCAGCAGCGATACGCACCGGCCACATGAGGGTGGCATTCTTGACACCCAATTGTTCAGCTAAGGCGATCAGGCCATCGTGGATGGCCTCGTCCGTCCACTGGGGCAGCGCCGCCAGCATGGGAATAGCCGCCTCCAGCATGGCCTTGCAGACCTCTGGGTTCGTCTTGGATTTCTTGTTGGTGAAGAATTCCACGTCGTACTCCGGGCACGCATCGAAGAAGTCCACCTTCTCCGGGATGTCTGTAAGACGCTCGCAGCGCGCCTGCAGCAGCGCGGCGATGGCCGCCACGTCAAAGTCGCCCTTGACGCTCTGGCGGATGTAGGGCTCGGCTGCCTTGGCGAAGTCCTCCGGGGACATGGCACGCAGGTAGACGGCGTTGAAATGATCCAGCTTGGCCTTGTCGAAGATGGCGGGAGATTTGGAAATACCGGTCAGATCAAACGCCTTGACAAGCGCATCAAGAGAGAAGATCTCCTGCTCCGCCAGCTCACCCTTGGGACTCCAGCCCAGCAGGGCAACGTAGTTGAGAATGGCATCGGTCAGATAGCCCTCTGCCTTCAGGTCCTCATAGCTGGGGTCGCCGTGGCGCTTGGACATCTTGTTCTGTGCGTCCCGCATGACGGGGGAGCAGGGGACATAGGTGGGTTCCTCCCCGCCGAAAGCGTGGTAGAGCAGATCATACTTGGGAGCAGAGGACAGATACTCGCTGCCCCGGACCACATGGGTGATGCCCATCAGGTGGTCGTCGATCACATTGGCAAAGTTGTAAGTTGGCAGACCGTCCCGTTTCAGCAGTACCTGGTCATCCAGGGTGCTGTTTTCCACGGTGATATCGCCGAACACGGCATCGTGAAACGTGGTGGTGCCCTCCTTGGGGATGCGCTGGCGGATGACGTAAGGCTCGCCCGCCTCCACGCGGCGCAGAGCGTCCTCCAGCAGCAGATCACGGCAGGGATCATCGGCGCGGTCAAAATCGCCGGTGTCCTCCTCGGAGGCACACTTCTCGCAGAAACAGTAATAGGCGCCGCCCTTTTCCGCCAGCAAGCGGGCGTATTTGCCGTAGGTATCCCGACGTTGGGACTGGATATAGGGAGCCACGGGACCGCCGATGTCGGGGCCCTCGTCATGGTTCAGATGGCACTCGGTCATGGTGCGGTAGATGACGTCGGTAGCTCCCTCCACCAGCCGCCCCTGGTCGGTATCCTCGATACGGAGGATAAACGTGCCGCCGTGACTGCGGGCAATGAGCCAGGTATACAGGGCGGTACGCAGATTGCCGATGTGCATATAACCGGTAGGGGAGGGCGCAAAGCGGGTGCGGACCTTGCCCGTGGGGATCTTGGCTTCCATCTCGGTAAAATAAGCGGCGTCAGACATAGGGGTGGACCTCCGTTACTTGATAAAAATACTATAATAGTATACTGGTTTTACGGGAAAAGTCAATGCTTATGGGCGATTTCGCAGAATGTCCAAATGTTTGGAATGTTTCTTGCAATTTGTGGGGAGATTTGGTATAATGACCGCGAAGCGGCCATGATACATGGATCGCCATTTCGTTTTACCCGCCGCAAGGCACGACTATAACACAGAAAGGAACATCGTCACTATGATCTACACGACGGAAGTACAGCATATGTGTCCTGTCGCCAAGGGCGCTTATCACGGTCCGGCTCCCATTCCCGAGGAGGGCAAGTGGGTACAGGCCAAGCAGATCGGGGATATTTCCGGCTTTACCCACGGTATCGGCTGGTGTGCACCCCAGCAGGGTGCCTGCAAGCTGACGCTGAATGTGAAGAACGGCGTTATCGAGGAGGCGCTGGTGGAGACCATCGGCTGCTCTGGTATGACCCACTCCGCCGCCATGGCTTCCGAGATTCTGATCGGCAAGACTATTCTGGAGGCGCTGAACACCGACCTGGTGTGCGATGCCATCAATACGGCCATGCGGGAATTGTTCCTGCAGATCGTCTACGGACGCAGCCAGTCTGCTTTTTCCGAGGGCGGTCTGGCGGTCGGGGCATCGCTCGAAGACCTCGGCAAAGGGCTTCGCAGTCAGGTCGGCACCATGTTCGGCACGCTGTCCAAGGGCACGCGCTATCTCGAAATGGCCGAGGGATACTGTACCCGAATGGGACTGGATGCCGACGGCGAGGTAGTCGGCTACGAATTCGTCCATATGGGAAAAGTGATGGACATGGTCAAACAGGGCATGGATGCCAACGGAGCCCTCGAAAAAGCGAAAGGCACCTATGGACGTTTCGCCGAGGCGGTGAAATACATCGATCCCCGCAAAGAGTAGAATCCGAAAAACCGACAGAATTATGGCAAGTTTATTTGAAAGTTACGAGCGACGCATCGACCGGATCGATGCCGCGCTGGCAAAATACGGAATCAACGGCATCGACGGGGCCACGGCCCTATGCGAAGCCATAGGCATCGACCCCTATAAGATGTGCGAGCAGACCCAGTCCATCTGTTTCGAGAATGCGAAATGGGCTTATGTCGTAGGTGCGGCCATCGCCGTCAAAAAGGGCTGCAAGACGGCTGCCGAAGCTGCCGAGGCCATCGGCGAAGGGTTGCAGGCATTTTGCATCCCCGGCTCGGTGGCCGACGACCGTAAGGTGGGCATCGGTCACGGCAACCTCGCGGCCCGCTTGCTGCGTGAAGAAACCGGATGCTTTGCGTTCCAGGCCGGACACGAGTCGTTCGCGGCGGCCGAAGGCGCCATCAAAATCGCGGAAATGGCGAATAAGGTTCGCAGGACGCCGCTGCGCGTTATCCTGAACGGCCTGGGCAAGGACGCCGCGCTGATTATCTCGCGTATCAACGGCTTTACTTATGTGCAGACCGAATTCGATTATGCGACCGGAGAGTTGAGGATTGTTCGCGAGAAAGCCTATTCCGACGGGTTGCGCGCCAAGGTGCGCTGTTACGGTGTGGACGACGTGCGCGAAGGCGTGGCGGTCATGCACCACGAAAAGGTCGACGTGTCGATTACGGGTAACTCCACCAATCCGACCCGTTTCCAGCACCCGGTGGCCGGTACTTACAAAAAGGAGTGTGGTGAACGGGGAAAGAAATACTTCTCGGTGGCTTCGGGCGGCGGCACGGGGCGCACGCTGCATCCGGATAACATGGCTGCCGGCCCCGCCTCGTACGGCATGACCGACACGATGGGGCGCATGCACTCCGACGCACAGTTCGCTGGCTCGTCGTCGGTTCCTGCGCATGTCGAGATGATGGGTTTCCTCGGTATGGGCAACAATCCGATGGTCGGCGCCACGGTTGCGGTTGCCGTTGCGGTCGAGCAGGCGCGATAACCCTGTTGCCGTCCGGAATACGGGGCGTGCGGGCTGTTCTGGCACTGTATGCCGAAACGGTAGGCGAAATGCACCGTAACCGAACGTGTATACGCTCCGGAGTCCATGTCGAGGTATTGCCCGCGGTAGCGGACTTTTGCAAACGGCAGCGAGTGCTCGAAAATATCGTTGCACCGTACCGAGAGCGTTGCGCGTCCTTTGTCGAAAGTCCACTTGGCCCCGGCGTTGACGCTCCAGGAGGCATCGACGTCGTAGGTGCCCTGGATGGCCGCCGTCTGGTAATGTCCCGAGAGTTCGAGCGTCAGGTCGGGTTTGCGGATCAGGCGGATGGTGTTGTCGAGCTCTCCCCGGCCCAGCCACTTCGAACGGTCGAAGGCCATGTCGTGGAACGTGTCGCAGCGCTGGGTCATCCGCAGCCCGGTCAGGGTCAGGCGCGTGTCGAGCCATTTGCCGATACGCAGCGGGAGGATTACATTCGCGCCCCATTGGCGGTTGGTATTCCAGTTGAGCGTCTGGTAGACGAGCGCCAGCCTGTCCGGCGCCTGCCATGCCGTCTGGATGAAATAGTCGGGCATTTCGTTCCAGAAGAGCATGAAGATGTATTTCTGTTTGTACATATAAAGCGCCTGCCCGCTGTAGCTTTTCGACGGACGCAGCCCGGGCGTGCCGCGGATTTCCGAATATCCATCGATGTAGGAGGTCGCCTCCTGCATCTCCCAGTAGGAGGGGTAGGTTTTGTCCGAGGAGAGCGAGAACTGCAGGAGGTGCCCCTCGGCCGGTGTCCAGAGCAGCGTCGCCTGCGGATAGAGCGACCAGTTGTCGTAACCGCCCAATCGGTAGTATTCGCCTGCGGCCGAAAACGAGAAGCTGCCTTTGGAGAATTGTTTGCTGAAACCCGCATAGAGGTTGGCGGTGTATTCGTCGAGGTGCGAATCGGTGTTTTCGGCCGCCGTGCCACCCTCGCGGAACGTGTAGTGCTGGTAGTCGTGATCGCCCGCCCAGCCGAATACGCCGCCGTAGGTCAGCTCCCATCCTTTGCCGACGCCGTGCGCCTGGTCGAGGCTGAAACTGATGCGGTCGACGGTCTGGCCCGATAAGACGTCGAATGCCGTTTCGCTTCCGTCGGCGTACCTGTTTTGCATGGCCGCCGACTGCGTGCTGCTGTAACGGGTGTAGTCGAGCGACAGGTCGGGGCCGGAAACCGGGGTGTAGCGCAGCGAGGCGTTATGCATCGCATTGTCGCCGCGGGGCGAACTGACCGAATTGACGAGGCTGCCGGTTGCCCGCGAGAGCCCGTCGTTGCGCGGGGTGAACGAGGCGGTATACGCCGCGCTCAAACGGCCTTTGCCCTCGGGGGCGTATTCCGCGGCGGCACGCAGTTGGTGCCAGGTGGCTTCGTTCGTGATATTCTGGTTCTGGATGATTTCGTGCAGCCTGCCGGCGAGCGTATGCTGCGAGTTAAGGTCGATGATGCGTTTGGCTTTTACCTGCCCGGTCGAATAGGTCGCCTCGGCCGACCACTTCGGAGCGGTGAAAACGATGTTTCCACCCGCATCCCAGTTGCTGTAAAACCGGTTCGTGTAGTTGCCGTGCACCTCGCCCGAGAACGCATGTTCGCTGCCGCGCCGCAGGACGAGGTTGATTGCTGCGCCGCGCACGTGGTACTGCGGCGGTGCGCTGTACATCACTTCGGCCTTTTCGATGCGGTCGACAGGCGTCGACCGCAGCAGCGAGGCGAGCTGTTCGGCGCTCATCGTCGTGGGTTTCCCGTTCAGGATTACCGCGACGCTTCCTGCTCCGGCGAGCGTGAGGGTGCCGTCCTGCTCGCTGACGCCCGGCAGTTTGGCAAGGGCTTCGTAGGCGTTGTTCACCGCCTTGCCTTTCGATACGGCCTCCAGGTCGTAAGCCAGCCGTCCCTGCTCGACCCGCACGATGGGTTTCTCTCCCTCGACGACGACTGCCTCGAGCGAATTCGCGCTTTCGTGCAGCTCGGTTTCGCCCGTGTCGTCGCAATCGGACGCGAGCGTTTGCATTTCGTAGGCGAGGTGTTGGAAAAGCAGGCGGTAAGGCCGTACGGCGGATTGAATCGAAAAGCGGCCGTCGGCGTCGGAAGCCGCTGCGGCGACATAGGTGGAGTCGGCGTCGAGCATTACGATTGCCACGCCCACAATCGGTTGGCGCGCCTGGTCGACCACGCGACCCCGTACGCTTTGTGCGGAACTCCGCCCCGCAGCGAGGAGGGCTACCGAATATACGAGTAAAAGCAGGATACGTTTCATAACTTTGCTTGGATTTTTTCGTTTGGTTTTCCAATTGCAAAGTTAAGCGGCAAACCGGCTTGCCGGTGCAGGATTATTCTTGCCGCGTTGTTTGTAAGGCGTTGAATGACAGGTGGGTTTGTGAACGGAGATCTTGCCGGGCTGCGGGGCGGCCTTGCCTATTGGAAAAAACGGATGAAAAACGCCTTGTCGGCGGCCGGCGACTCGGCGAGCCTCCGCTTGAGTTTCGATTTGAGCGTGTAGACGCCGTTCAGCGTCATGTCGAGCATGACGCTGATTTCCTGCGGCGAGAAGCCCGCGATGACCAGTGCCGCGAAATCGTAATTGCGCGCAGTCCATCCGGGCAGTTGTCTGCGCAGGCGGGTGACGGCCTCGTCGTTGTAGAGGTCGGCCATGCGGACGATATCCGCGAGCATGGCCGGGCTCAATGCCAGTTCTTTCATCTTCGCCGTCAGGCGCTGGCTCTCACCGTAGGTGTAGTAGGTCGATGCGATGTCGCGGAGCAGGGCGAACCGGCTCTCCAGCGAACGTTTGACGGCGGCTTCCCGTTCGTCGGAGGCGTCGAGCCGCGAGGTGAGGCTGTCGTGCGATTCGCGGTAGGAGTCCAGCAGTGCGAGGTATTCGCTCAACTGCGCGTCCCTGCGGCGGAGTTTGCGGCGGTAGCCGACGACCGCCCAGGCAATGGCTCCGGCGAGCAGCAGGCAGGCCAGCGTGGCAATCCATGCGCGGTAACGCAGGCCCGCTTCGCGCAGCGCCGTTTCGTTCGCCGTGCGGTATTTCTTTTCCAGTTCGGCGACCAGCGCGCCCCGCTGCGCCTGGTCGATTGAGTCGCGCTTGTCGATGTATTCCATTGCGTACGACAGGGCACGGGAGTCCTCTCCGCGCTGGTGGTGGATGGCCGAGGCGATGGTGTAGAGGCCGACGTTGTTCCGGTCGAAGTGCGAAATTTGCGCCAGCGAACGGTCGATGTAGTAGCGGGCGGAGTCGGTCTGCCCGGCCCGGTAGAAAATAACGGCCGAGGCGATGTCGTAGAGCGTGCGGTCGTTGTCGTCGGCCGATGCCGCCCCGTGGGTCAGCGGCGCCGTCCTGATTTCCCCGGGGTCGATGCGCGCGCGTTCTCCGAGCAGCTGTTCCGGCGTTAGATCTTCGGCGAAAGTGTGGTATATCAGGTTCTGTAACGTGATTTGCTGGGCGAAGAAACGGAATGCGAGCGTGTCGCGCGCCCCGATTAGCGGGGCGAGCGTTTCGATAGCCTTCGCATAGCGCCCGGCGGTGTACTGGGCCGACGAGAGCATGAAGCGGCTGTATCCCTCCAACTCCGCGTCGTCCCTTTCCTGTGCCACGGCGATGGCCTTCGTGAAAATCTCCTCGGCCTCGGTGTCATATCCCTGTGCGAGGTAGAGCAGCCCCAGCGTGTGGTAGAGCGCGCCGAGCAGTTCGGACATGCCGTTGTTTTGCCGGTGGCGTTCCGCATACAGGGTCGCCTGCGTATATCCTCTGATTGCCTCCTTGAGATCTCCGGCGTTGTGGTGCGCCTGCGCGTAATAGTACCAGGCATAGGCCGCACCGGTGCCGTGTCCGCTGCGCTCGTAGTAGTCCAGGGCAGGGCGTATCAGCGAGTCGCTTTGCAGTTTCTGCCCCGCGCGGTTGCAGGCCTGTGCGAGCATCAGGCGCCGCCGGGCGTCCGTGGCAGGTGCCAGCGTGGCGGCGTCGATGCCCCGGAGTATTTGCGGCAGCGTATTTCATCACCTGCAAAAGTAATATTTCTTTTCGTTCGGTGCATTCCCCGCGGATAAAAATGTTGGAACAAAGGGCCTCCGGGAACAGGCGGGACGGCAGAAACCGGTCGCTGCCGGATTCCATGAAACAGGCCCTGCGGTTACAGGACCTGTTGTTTCGTTTTGCGGGAATTTCAGTCGGCGGCGGGGATGTTCAGCTCCTGCAGGATGCTTTTGAGCTCGCCGATGTGTATGGCAAGGTCGTTCTCCGTGGCTGCGACTTGCTCCGTTCGTTTTGCAGTGCTTCGGCAACGCCTCCGTTAAGTAGGGTTTTATCGGGCCGGCCGCCTCTTTCGACTGCGTGTGGCGCAAAACCGATAAATTTTGTTACCTTTGTCGTCTGTATGAAAGCATCGCTCAAAAAGATCTGTGCGTCGCTCGGCGCCGACGGGTTGGTAGCCCTCTGGCTCGGCGTATGGTGGGTGTGCAACCTCGTGCAGGCCGGTTTCTCCGAACTGGCCAACGACGAGGCCTATTACCACATGTTCGCCGAAAACCTCGCATGGGGCTATTTCGACCATCCGCCGATGACGGCATTGCTGATTTGGCTCGGAGAGCATCTTTTCGGCGGGGAGTTGGGCGTGCGTTTCTTCTTTACGGTCTTACAGCCGCTGTACCTCTATATCCTGTGGCGCATTATTCGCCCTGCCGACGCCGACCGGGGCGATGCGGCGCTGTATGTCGTACTGTCGGCCGCAACGCTTATGTTGCAACTCTACGGTTTTATCGCCGTACCCGACGGCCCGCTGATGATGACAGCGGCGCTGTTCCTGCTGACGTTCAAGTGGTTCTCCGAAAAACGGCGGTGGGCATGGCTCTGGATGGGCATTGCCATGGCCCTGATGGCATACAGCAAGTACCACGGGGCGCTGGTCGTGCTTTTCGCCCTTGCGGCGAATCCCCGCCTGCTGCTGCGTCCGGCCCTCTACGTGAGCGGCGCGGTGGCCGTATTGCTGCTCGTGCCGCATTTCATGTGGCAGTACGAACACGACTGGGCTTCGTTCGCCTACCACCTCGCGGGCCGCAATTCGGTATTCCGCCCCGGTTACGTGGCCGAATACCTGTTGAACCTGCTCGTGGTGTTCAATCCGTTCTTCGTGCCGCTGTACGTCCGGGCATGGATTGCCGTGAAGCCGCAGGATGCCGTCGGCCGGGCTCTGAAATTCCTTCCCGTCGCGTTCATCGTCTTTTTCCTGATAACGACGTTCCGCGGGTACGTGCAGCCCCAGTGGGTAATTGTGGCTGTTTTCGGCCTGCTCTATACGCTCTTTACCTATGCCTGCCGCCATCCCCGCACACGCCGCTACCTGATGCGGGCCGGATGGGTGACCATAGCGCTGGTCGCATTGGTACGCCTCGAAATGATTTTCAATCCGCTGGGTATCCGTTTCGAGGTGTTCGACAACCGCACGAGTTACGGCCGAATCGCCGAAATCGCCGCCGGGCGTCCCGTCGTTTTCCGCCACGGGTATGCCGTCGCGGCCAAATACGCTTTCTATACCGGGGCCGAGGCGTATTGCCAGCCCAATGTCCGCTATCGGACGCACCAGTGGCAGTTCCGGGACGACGATTCGCGTTTTACGGGCCGCGAGGTGCTGGTCGAAACGCCGTACGACCCTTCCGATACGACGGGCCGCGTTCACAGCGTCGTGCTGCCCAACGGCAAACGTTTCACGTGGCTGGACGATCCGCATTTCCATCCGACGCGCCTGGTGGACATCTCCTTCACGGGACTACCCGGGCGGGTTGCTGCGGGCGATACGCTGCGCCTTTCGCTGCGGATTGCCAATCCCTATCCGTTCCGGATCGAACTGGGCGGCGACCGTTCGCTCGTGATGCTCTGGA
>ENA-ORLY01002583-ORLY01002583.1-human-gut-metagenome-genome-assembly--contig:-NODE-2583-length-16803-cov-2.364164_pt1 | contig 16803 bp, 12 predicted proteins | sample MGYA00243071_ERZ508832 | MGnify/ENA primary metagenome ERZ508832 (study PRJEB26277, sample SAMN04329777) | human gut metagenome | biome: human-associated habitat | host: Homo sapiens | place: USA... | reverse complement strand
CTGGATGTGTATGCGGAAGGCGTCCAGCTTATAAACAGATGCAGGAATTATCTTTGTGACGTTGAGAAGGAGATGATAACACTCTCCGGTCAGGAGGATGAATGATGAGCGTAAAGAGTGAGTCATATAATGATGCATACAGTGCAGAGCAGAAGAAATCACTTGATAAAGCGATCGCTGAACGCGCGGAGCGCATAGATGGGATAGTCGCAGGGTATCTCCCAAAGGTGGAGGGATTTCCGAGAACTGTTTGCGAGGCTATGGCATATTCTGTGGAGGCCGGCGGCAAGCGCCTGAGGCCTATGCTTATGGAAGAGACATACAGGATGCTTGGCGGCAGCACAGATGTGGTAAAGCCGTTTATGGCAGCGATAGAGATGATACATACATATTCTCTCATACATGATGATCTGCCAGCCCTCGATAACGATGATTATAGAAGGGGCAGACAGACATCACATGTGGTGTTTGGTGAGGCTATGGCGATCCTTGCCGGTGATGCTCTTCTGAACTATGCGTATGAGACCGCATGCAAGGCATTTGATCTGGATGAAGATGCGCGCAAGGTTTCTGAAGCTCTGCGGATACTTGCTAGAAAGCCAGGAGTTTACGGCATGCTCGGAGGTCAGGTGGTGGATGTCGAGATGACGGGAAGAACGCTTACCAGGGAACAGCTTGAATATGTGTATGCGAACAAGACTGGAGCCCTCATAGAGGCATCTATGATGATAGGTGCGGTCCTTGCAGGTGCGGATAGTGAACAGGTTGAGGCTGTTGAGAAGATCGCATCAGATATCGGAATGGCATTTCAGGTTCAGGACGATATACTGGATGTTTGCGGGGACAGTATGGTCCTAGGAAAGCCAACTTTGAGTGATGAGGAGAACGGCAAGATCACATACGTCACGATACATGGAATAGAGAAGTCCAGACAGTATGTCAGGGACTTATCGGAGAGAGCGGTAAGAGAATTGGAAGAGATGGACGGTGACAGTGAGTTCCTGAGGGAGCTTGTACTCTGGCTGATAAACAGGCAGAAATAACAGGTCTATCTATGGTGTGTTTATGAATATACTGGATAGAATAAATAAAGAAAACGATATAAAGAACATTGACAGTGAGGAGCTGCCGAGGCTGGCAGAGGAGATAAGGGAATTTCTGGTATCACATGTGAGTGAGACAGGAGGACATCTGGCACCAAATCTGGGGTGCGTAGAGCTTACGATGGCCCTCCACCGTGTGCTGAATTTCCCGGAGGATAAGCTTATATGGGATGTTGGACATCAGTCGTACGTCCACAAGATACTGACGGGCAGAAAAGACGAGATGGGCAGTCTGAGACAGTTTGGAGGCATGTCGGGATTTCCAAAGACAAGCGAAAGCCCATGTGACGCCTTCAATACCGGACACAGTTCGACCTCGATATCAGCAGCCCTAGGTATGGCATGTGCCAGAAGCATAAAGGGCACACATGAGAATATCGCGGCAGTGATAGGCGATGGCTCGTTCACCGGCGGGATGGTGTATGAGGCCATGAACAATATGGCGGACATCAAGACGAGCTGCCTTGTCGTGTTAAATGACAATAACATGTCTATAGATCAGAATGTTGGCGGAATGTCCACGTACCTGAGCAAACTCAGGGTAGGCCAGCAGTACAATGATTTCAAGGGCAATGTTGAGAAAGTACTTATGAAGATACCTGTGGCAGGAGAGCGTCTGGCGAAGGGACTCAAGAAGTCCAAGGATTCAATTAAACAGATACTGGTGCCGGGAATGTTCTTTGAAGAGCTTGGCGTTACATATATAGGCCCGATCGATGGACATGATATAGAGACTATGGAAGCTACATTCAGAAAAGCCTTGAAGCTTGACAGACCTATACTTGTGCACGTTAAGACGGTCAAGGGCAAAGGCTATGTTCACGCTGAAAGACATCCGAGCTATTTCCACGGTGTCGAGCCGTTTGACATCCGGACAGGTCATGTGATAAAAGAGAAAAAGACAATGTCCAACACGGGCGTGTTTGCAAGAAAACTGATCGAACTTGGCAGAACCGATGACAGGATAGTTGCGATAACAGCCGCCATGGGAAAGGGTACCGGAGTGTCTGCATTTGCCGAGGAGTTCCCTGAGCGGGCTTTTGACGTGGGAATTGCTGAGGAGCATGCGGTGACATTTGCGGCCGGGCTTGCTGCATCAGAACTTGTGCCTGTTGTTGCAATCTATTCATCGTTCCTGCAGAGGGCGTATGATCAGATACTCCATGACGTGTGTCTGCAGAACCTGCATGTGATATTTGCCATAGACAGGTCAGGTCTTGTCGGAGCTGACGGTGATACTCATCAGGGAATATTTGACACGGCATTTTTGTCGCACATACCGAATATGACAGTGATTGCGCCAAAGAACAGATATGAGCTCACGAAGGCGATGGAATGGGCGGAAGGCTATGACGGTCCGGTTGCGATAAAGTATTCAAGGGGAGATGCATACTATGGTCTCAGTGAATACAATGTGCCATTTGAAAAAGGAAAGAGTGAGATCATACACAGAGGACGCGGACTTGCCATCATGGCTGTGGGCAATATGGTACAGGAGGCCGAGAAGATATACAACAGGTATATATCTGAGGGCGATGATGTTACATTTGTGAATGCAAGATTCCTGAAGCCTCTTGACACTGAACTTATCGATGATCTGAGTCATGACCATGACAGAATAGTCGTGATCGAAGAGGGTATAAAGCGTGGTGGATATGGAAGTGCCGTGGAGGAGTATGTTGAGGAACATGGTCTGCCAGTGAAGGTGATGACCTGTGCCATAGATGACAGATTTGTGCCGCAGGGAACGGTCAGTGAACTCAGACGGATGCTGGGGCTGGACGCCGATTCCATATATGACAGAATAGGACACGCGGATACAATACAGTAAGATAATCAAGAATATAAGAGGACAGAAAATGAAGAAAAGACTGGATGTGCTCCTCGTAGAGCAGGGGCTTGCTGATTCCCGCGAGAAGGCGAAGGCGATCATCATGTCCGGAATAGTGTATGTAGATAACAATAAAGAGGATAAGGCTGGAATTATATTTGAGGAGACGGCCAGAATAGAGGTCAGGGGAAACACCCTGAAGTACGTCAGCAGAGGCGGGCTTAAGCTTGAGAAGGCGATGAACAATTTCGGAGTGACACTCGAAGGAAAGGTGTGCATGGATGTGGGAGCCTCCACCGGTGGATTTACCGACTGCATGCTGCAAAATGGTGCGGTAAAGGTGTACTCAGTGGATGTCGGACATGGACAGCTGGCATGGAAACTCAGAAATGACGAGAGAGTTGTCTGTATGGAAAAGACAAACATCAGGTATGTAACACCGGATGACATAGATGATGTGATAGAATTTGCATCGATAGATGTGTCGTTTATATCCCTCACAAAGGTCCTCCCTGCGGTCCGCGAGCTCATGACACCAGGCGGTGAGATCGTGTGCCTGATAAAGCCTCAGTTCGAGGCGGGGCGCGAGAAGGTCGGAAAGAAGGGTGTTGTCCGCGAACTCTCAACACATATTGAAGTAGTGCAGATGATCGTGGACTATGCCAGGGCAAATGGATTCAGGACACTTCATCTGAGTTATTCTCCGATTAAAGGCCCGGAGGGCAATATAGAGTATCTGCTCCATATAACGAAGGATGAGAGCCGTGAAAATGAGGAGTTTGATATCAGGGCGTTGGTTGAGGAATCACACAGTGCGCTCAGCAAATAAGCTGGAGGATTTATAGATGAAAGCGATATATATACTGTATAATCCTGATAAAGATGATGAATCCGGGGTGCTCCCAGGACTTACGGAGTATATACATGCCCATGGCGGACAGAGTAAGTGCATGGACTGCTATAGCTTCAGCGCACTCACAAAGCAGCAGGTGAGTGATGTGCTTTCTGGCTGCGAATGCGTTATAGTGCTCGGCGGTGATGGAACACTGTTAAATGCAGCATCTACGGCCAGTCATGTGGATATACCGTTGTTTGGTATAAATCTTGGAACAGTAGGCTTCCTCACCGAGGGAGAGGTCACAAACTGGAGAGAGATAGTTGACCGCCTGATGGCTGATGATTTTGCCATTCAGGAGCGCATGATGATAAAGGGCTCTATAAAAAAGTCGGGATGCAGGCCGGAGGGCAGCGTGGATGCGCAAAAGGAAAGCAACATAGGAGCAGCTCGTGTCGGCACCTTCAGGAAGAGGGCGCTCAACGATATAGTTATAAGCAGGGCTGGATTTTCGAGGCTGATCGGACTTGATGTGTATGTGAACGGGAGTTTCCTGAACGCTTATGAGGGCGACGGAATCATCGTGTCAACGCCGACCGGCTCAACCGGATACAACCTGTCTGCCGGCGGACCTATTGTGGACCCGATGGCGCGTCTTATGATAATCACGCCGGTTTGTCCCCATTCGCTCACGTCCAAGAGCATAGTTCTTCCGAGTGATGCAAAGGTGTCGATTGCCATAGCAAAAAAACGGAAAACACAGGACACAGAGGCAATAGTGTCATTTGATGGAGGAAATGATTATGAGCTTTCCGCCGGGGATGTGCTTGATATATGTACATCACAGAGGACGACGAAGCTCATAAAGGCAAGTGATGTGAATTTCTACGAGATACTTAGAAATAAGCTCGGGGGTAAATAGCATGAAACAGAAAAGACAGGCAAAGATATTGTCTATAATAGAGCAATATGATATAGAGACCCAGGATGAACTTCTGGAAAAGCTTGCTGAGGCTGGTTTTACAACGACTCAGGCTACGATATCGAGGGACATAAGGGAGATAAATCTGACGAAGGTGGCAGTTGCCGGAGGCAGGCAGAAGTATACACTTGGCAAGAGCACGAACCATGAATCGATAGAATCTTACAGAAAGGTACTGTCTGCGGGAATACTGTCCATGGTCCCCGCTGAAAATCTGATAGTCATAAAGACTGTGTCTGGAATGGCTATGGCAGTTGCCGCAGCACTTGACAATGTGGAAATAAATGGACTGCTGGGAAGTATCGCGGGTGATGACACGATATTTCTGGCGGTCAGGAGCAAGGATATGACTGACGCGGTGATGAAGACCATCGATCGTATGCAGAGATAATATATACATTGTGGAATGACAGCTTCCATGAGTTATGATATGTGTAGAGAATTCTGTGTAAATACAGGAGGAGACAATGCTACTTAATGTACATATAAAGAACATCGCCCTGATAGACGATGCGAATGTTAATTTTACAGACAATCTTAATATACTGACAGGTGAGACCGGTGCCGGAAAATCCATAATCATGGGGGCTCTCAAGATCGGAATGGGAGACAAGCTCCCAAAGGATATAGTGAGGGAAGCCGGCAAGGAGGGCTTCTGTCAGCTCCTTTTTCTTGTGGATGATGAGTCAGTCCTTGAGCAGATCAGACAGCTTGGAGTGGATCATTCAGAGGTTGGAGAGATACTCATAAGAATAAGATTAGGGAATTCCTTCCCGATCAATACTATAATTGATATGTCGGTTAGGGCCGCAAGGCTCAGAGAAGTCTCGGCACTTCTGATAGACATGCACACACAGCATCAGCAGCAGACACTTCTCAAAAAGAATGAGCACATGAAACTTTTGGATAAATTTGGCAGAGCAGCTATAGAACCACTGAAACGCGAGGTGGCACAGAGACATGCTGATTATACTGAGCTTGTGGATCAGATGGATAAGCTGTCCATGGATGAGGCTGAGCGAAGCCGCAGAGCTGAGTTCCTGAAATACCAGATAGCGGAGATCGAATCTGCAAATGTCAAAGCTGGCGAGGATGAGGATATTGAGCATCAGTACAACAAGATGGTAAATTCCAGGGATATAGTTGCGGCAGCGTCAGAGGTTTACAGTGTGACCGGCTATGAGAACCAGTCATCCGCAGGAAATGAGATAGGCCGTGTTCTCGTAAATCTTAAAGGCATAAAGGAGCTTGACGATGAGATAGACGGACTCTACAGTCAGTTGGAAAATATAGACGCTCTGTTAAATGATTTTAACGTTGAACTCATGCAGAGCATGAACTTTGACGATTCAGAGTTCCGCGAGGTGGAGTCGAGGCTTGACGTCATAAATGACATAAAAGGAAAGTATGGCAGCACGGTGGATGAGGTCAACAGATATCTCGAGGAGAGCAAGGCTGAATACGAAAAATTATCAGAGTATGATGAATATATTGCTGAGCTTTCAGGCAAGATAAACAAAGCCAAGAAACTTATGATTGATGCCGCTGACAAACTCAGTGCGGAGAGAAAGAAGCAGGCAAAGCTTATGTGTAAGGAGATAAAGACAGCTCTCTCAGATCTGAGCTTTATGCAGGTCGATTTCGATATGGTATATGACAGACTTTCGGAATGTACGGCAAATGGCATAGATGACTGTTATTTTGTGATATCCACGAATGTGGGCGAGAAGCTGAGACCACTCTATGATGTTGCATCGGGCGGTGAGCTGTCTAGGATCATGCTGGCAGTCAAGTCGTGTATGGCGGCGGAGGACAATATCGGAACGCTCGTGTTCGATGAGATAGATGTCGGAATAAGCGGACGTGCAGCCCAGGCGGTCGCTGAAAAAATGGCATTAATTTCCAGAAAACATCAGGTTATCAGTATCACGCATCTTCCTCAGATCGCAGCCATGGCGGACAGCCATTATCTCATAGAAAAATCCGCAGATGAGGGCAAGACAGTCACAGAGGCTGAATCAATCACGGAGATAGCCAGACTGCTCGGCGGAGCAAGTATAACTGATGCGGTCATGAGCAACGCACTTGAGATGAAACAAATGGCAGAAAAGACAAAAAAATACTGATATAAACTTGTTCTTAAATCAACATAATAAGAGTAACAGCAGATGCTGTTGCTCTTATTTTTTTTGCTTAAGAAGGAGGAATAGATTATGAAAAAATATAAAAAGCAGATCTTATGGGTAAGTGTTGCGGATCTTTTGCTCCTTATGGTCTTATTTGTTCTATGTGCTGTGGCTGATAGCATAAGAGCGGGTGAAAATGAAGGCTCGGAAATCAATATGTATGGTTATTCAGGTGAAACATACAACGCCAGTATGACAATGGAAGATCATGCCGCGAGTATGAAGCTGAAAGACAAGGCATTTGGCGATGATATATATGAAAGACAGGTCATTCCATCAGGGGAGGCCATGGGAATCTATATGAAGACGGATGGGGTCATGGTCGTTGATGTATGCAGCTTTAGAAATTCAGATGGAAAGGCGTGCTGTCCGGTTGAGGGTATTTTGCAGACAGGGGATTATATTGTGAGCGTTGACGGAAGGAACATATCAAAAAGGTCAGAGCTTTTAAGCATGGTGGCAGCGGGGAATGGTCAGAGCATGGACTTAGAATATGTGCGTGATGACAAGACATTCAGAAAGTCAGTAATTCCCGAGAAAAATGAGAGTGGCAACTATCTTCTTGGTGCCTGGGTTAAGGATGATGTCTCTGGTATTGGCACGATCACATTTGTAGATGGAACGCGGTTTATGGCCCTGGGACACAGTGTGTCCGATGTGGATACCGGACTTATGATGAGATGCAGCACCGGCGGAATGTACACCACGAACATCACCAATATAAGCAAGTCATACTCGGAGCAGCCCGGAAGGCTGCAGGGAAGCATTGCATACAGAAAGGCACTTGTCGGTATAATCGATGGCAACAGTGCAAGTGGTATATACGGACATCTTGATGAGGCGTACTGCAGCACCAGATACAGTGATGCGGAACGGATGTATATAGCAAAAGGGGATGATGTTCGCAGCGGCAGGGCATATATATATTCCAGAATGAACGGCGAACTTAGTAAGTACGAGATAGATATAGAGATAGTGGACTGCGATGCCGACGATAAGAATATAGAGTTTCATGTCATAGACAATGATCTCATAGAGCTCACCGGCGGAGTCGTCCAGGGAATGTCCGGCTCCCCGATAGTCCAGGATGGAAAGATAATAGGCGCCGTCACCCACGTATTTGTAAACGATCCAACCAGGGGATATGGGATATTCATAGAGAATATGCTGGAGGAGTGAGATTATAGTGGAAAAAATTTGTTGAAAAGGATAAAATTGTATCTGTAAAAAGATATCAGACGGCAGGGAGGAGAGACCTATAAAAGTATCAAAAGTTTCAGTGTGTCATACACTTAGGAATTACAAAAAAGAGAATATAATCCCGGACATTCTGACGGGAATAATCATAGCGGCGGTGTCCATACCGATATCCATGGGATATTCCCAGATAGCCGGACTTCCGGCGGTGTACGGACTTTATGGATCGGTGCTGCCGATAATAGTTTTTGGACTGCTGTCCACATCCAGACAGTTTATATTCGGGGTGGATGCAGCGCCGGCGGCGCTTGTCGGCGCTGCACTGGTAACTCTGGGGGTGACTCCTGGAACGGAAGAGGCAATGCAGGTAGTGCCGGTGATAACATTCTTCACGGCGATATGGCTGCTAGTGTTCTTTCTGTTTAAGGCGGGAAAGCTGGTCAACTACATATCGACTCCGGTAATGGGAGGCTTCATATCTGGAATATGCGCTACGATCATATTGATGCAGATCCCGAAGCTTTATGGTGCCGGGTCTGGAACAGGAGAGCTGTTCGAACTGATGGAGCATATAGCGGCAACGGTGAAGAATGCAAATGTGCCATCAATAGTCATGGGGGTGATAGCCCTAGTCATACTTCTCGTGTCAAGACGGCTTATACCAAAGTTCCCGATGGCAATATGCGTCATGGCAGCGGGGGCGGTGATGTCCAGCTTTATAGATATGGATGAGTACGGGATAGTATGTCTGTCAGAGGTGAGCAGAGGACTTCCGTCATTCATAGTGCCACAGGTGGACGGCAGAATGCTTCCAGATATTCTCACGGTGAGTTTGTCAGTGGCGGTGGTTATCATGGCGGAGACACTTCTGGCAGAGAACAATTTTGCGCAGAAGAATAGATATAAGATAGATGACAATCAGGAGCTCCTGGCATTTGGCGCGGCAAACCTTGCTGCAGCATTTACGGGATGCTGTCCGATAAACGGATCAGTGTCGAGGACGACCATGAACGAACAGTACGGAGGACGAACCCAGCTCACAGGGATAACCGCGGGTGTAGTGATGATAGTCATACTATTGTGCGGAACAGGATTCATAGGATATCTTCCTGTACCTGTGCTCACGGCGATCGTCATATCGGCACTCTACAGTGCCATGGAATTTGATCTTGCGGCCAGGTTGTGGAAGGTAAGCAAAGTAGAATTCTATATATTTTGTGGCGCATTTCTGGGAGTGCTGCTGCTTGGGACCATCAATGGTGTTCTCATAGGAATGATACTCTCATTTGTGGCTGTGATCAAAAAGGCAGCGGATCCACCTAGAAATTTCCTGGGACTGGTACCGGGACACGGAGAATTTCTTGCCCTTGAGAAATTCAAACACGCATATCCGATACAGCATGTGGTCATATACAGATTCAGCAGCAATCTGTTCTTTGCAAATATAGCAACATTTCAAAAAGATATAATGGATGCGGTTGACGAGGAGACCAGAGCAGTCATAGTGGATGCATCTGCTATAGGAAGTGTGGATGTCACGGCGGCGAAGACACTTCGCATAATGTATGACACCCTGGCAGATATGGGTATTAAGCTATACATAACGGAGCATATCGGGCAGCTGAATGTCCAGCTGAGAAAGCTGGGACTCGGTGACCTGATAGAAAATGGCAGCGTGAGACAGACTATAGAGAGGGCATTGGCGGACTGTGGTTTATCAAGCCCGTACCCATTGGTCGGAGTACATAACAGCTATCATGATATAAGGAGAAAGCGGACCGACACCATGGTTCAGGAGCTTGTCTGGGCATTTGGCGATGACGCGGAGGATGTGATAGAGCGGCATATACAGGAGTCCATAAGAAGCATGAAAAATGGTGCGGATATGGAACAGATCATGTCGGGATTCTGGAGCCAGATGGATATCCAGGATGAGGATGAGTGGCTTGAACACATGGAGTCTCATATTGAAGAGATAGTCAGAGTGACCGGAGAGGATGAAAATAAGATTGCTGAACACATAGAGAGAAGAAGAAAACAGCTCTATGAGAGACTTGAGAAGGAACATCCGGAATTTGTGGAAAGATATAAGGCAAGACGCACACGTATGGATGAACGTCTCAGAAAACACAACCCTGCCGCGTATGAGGTCGTCATGAAACTCCGTGAAAAAGAGTGATTGCTGTGTTCTGCGGTAACTTGCTGTCAGATAACATATTCTATTAAATAAATAATACAGATCCCTGCTCTTTTATGACGGTGCAGGGATCTCTTTTGTTCTGAGATGTCGAATCACGCTGACTGCCGACAAGATGCTGTCGTAACTTGCGAAGTTCTACATATTCCCAAGGAAAGATTGAATATATATAATAAAACAAGTGAATAACAGCAAGGCGAAAGGAGTACGACATGGGTCATGTTAAAGTTTTGATGGTGAAACATGACAAAAGAGAAAGTGAGCAGCTGAAGAACATAATAAGTAATCTCAAGGACTATGAATATGCGGGATGCTGTGAAAAGGGAGAAAATGTAATAAAACAGATAATGGAGAACAAACCTGATATCGTGATAGTAGACGAAGTAGTGGCGGGAACAGATATTCCAGAGATGGTTGACAGTGCGATAAAAAACAAGAATCTTAAGAATGTGAAGTTTGTCATCTGTTCATCGAGAAAACACAAGAATTATCTTGAATTTTTATTTTCCATGGTCGGAGAGAAAGCTGTACTCAGGGTCCTCGAACAGCCATATGATGAGCAGAAAGTAAAGGAAGTGTTAGATGAGGCGACAAAGGGACGCGGCAACAATACGGAGGTTTTATTCAAAAAAGATGAACCAGACAATGAACTTCATGAGACGACTGTCACAAATATAATTCACGAGATAGGCGTGCCAGCGCATATAAAGGGATATCAGTATCTAAGAAGCGCGATAATAATCGCGGTGGGAGATATGGACATACTGAATTCCATTACAAAGCAGCTTTATCCGACAATAGCGGAGATGTATGGAACAACAGCATCGAGGGTTGAACGAGCCATAAGACATGCGATAGAGGTCGCCTGGAATAGAGGAAGAGTTGAGACCATAAATGATCTGTTTGGATACACCGTGAGCGCGAGAAAAGGCAAGCCGACCAACTCGGAATTTGTCGCTTTAATTGCAGATAAGATAAGGCTTGATTCCAAAATGCGAAATGTCGGGTAATGTGTCCGAAAATGATGTTTGAATACATGATATTAAAAACGATATCAAAAATACTTGACAAACTAAATAGTTTTTAATATTATTTTATCCGAAGACAGGAGTAGCGCTAATGACTGAATAATCTTATACATAACAAGGGAGATATTATGGGAAACAAAGGGTTTAATATTGTAATTGCTGATGGCGACAGCACACAGATAGCAAAACAGATCGCCACATATGCATCAAGAGACGAGATGAGAGTAGTGGATATGGTCAGTACAGGGGATGAGGCGATAGAATCCATCAAGATAAATAAACCTGATATAGTGATTCTGGATATATGTCTGACAGGCATCGACGGGCTGGGTGTCATGGAGCATATAAGTGAACTTCCTGAGTACAAGGATACGACATTTGTCGTACTCACATCGGTATCATCACAGAGACTCATAAGATGTGCTTTTGAGATGGGAGCCACATACTATATATTGAAACCGTATAATCCGGTTCAGCTTGTGGCAAGGCTCAGACAGATGTATATCAAGAAGCAGGAGAGCAGTGCAGAGATTACGGACAACCTTACGTGTCTTACAGAGAAGAATCTGAACCACAGGATAGACAACACTATAGAGAGCGATGTTACAGACATCATAAGAGATATAGGAATCCCGGCAAATATCAAAGGTTATCAGTATATCAGAGAGGGAATCATCATGGCAGTGCATGATGTGAACATGCTCAACTATATAACTAAGCTGCTTTACCCGACGATCGCGAAAAAGTACAAGACGACATCGTCAAGTGTTGAGAGAGCGATAAGACATGCCATTGAGGTGGCGTGGAGCAGAGGCCAGATCGATACTATAAATGACCTGTTCGGATACACGGTAAATGCCGGAAAGGGTAAACCGACAAACTCAGAGTTCATAGCACTGATAGCGGACAAGCTGAGGATAGAGTACAAAAAGAGAGCATAAAACACTGGTAGACAGCAGCTTTGGATAGATTGAATACAGAGTGGCAGATGTATGGACAAATATAGAGGTGAGGCATTTTGATGGAACAGTCAGGGTTGAAGAACTGACCCTGGTAATGTATAATAATATAGGTACAATGAAGAGCAGGATACGCACAGGTACCCTGCTCTTTATATTTGTGCGGAATTGACGCGCAGGTGTACGGAATATAGCAGACGATAACGGTATAATGGGTGGTAATATATGATAGAGACAGTTGTTTCAGCAAATATGCTGATCGGAGAAGTTATGAGGGTGAAGAAGAATCACCTTGCGCCTGATTTCCCAACGGGAAAGGAAAAGAGACTGTGTATTGTTTCGGGTATACACGGTGATGAGGTTGCCGGACAGTACATTTGTTATGAACTTATAAGAAGGATCAAGAAGGATTTCGATAAACTGACAGGGATAGTGGATGTGTATCCATTTGTCAATCCGATGGGGCTCGAGGCCCAGTACAGGGATGTGCCGGTATTTGACATCGACATGAATACACTGTTTCCCGGATCAAAGGACGGAACTGTGGGGGAGTATACTGCGGCGAAGGTCATGAAGGATATAGAGGGCGCAGACATATGTGTTGATGTACATTCCAGCAGTGTATATATCAAAGAGATACCACAGGTGAGAGTGAACTCCGATGTGGCATCCGATGTAGCTCCATATGCGGCATGTATGAACGTCGATGTGGTGTGGATCCATCCATCGTCCACAGTCATGGAGGGAAGCCTTGCCCACGCACTGAATGAGATAGGTGTCAAGAGTATGGTCGTGGAGTCCGGAGTTGCCCTCAAGATAGACTATGATTATTCAAATCAGATAGTGGATGGTCTGTTCTCACTCATGAAGAAGATGGGAATATGGCAGGGAGATGTGGAGGTTCAGCACAAGCCTAAATTTGCGAAGGATAAGGATGTGGAATTTGTCAATGCGGAGAGCAGTGGTATATTCCTTCCGGTTGCAAAGCACTCAGAATATATCCAGCAGGGTGAGATAATAGGCAGGATAGTGAACGTTCTAACAGGAGCTGTCGAGGAGACAATCAGATCTCCGAGAAATGGAATCGTGTTCTCACTCAGAGAATATCCGGTCATAGAAGAGGGCTCGCTTGTTGCCCGCATATTCGGAGGTGCACATGAATAAAGAGATCATATATTCGATGAATACAGCCTACAGAGGCGAATATGAGATACAGGGCTTCTCATATGGAAGCGGTGAGAAGACTGCATGTATAGTTGGCGCGATGCGAGGAAATGAATTTCAGCAGCTCTACATAAGTTCTCTCCTTGCAAAGAAGCTCAGTGAGCTTGAGGCCAGGGGAGCCATAGTGTCAGGCAAGCAGATACTGCTCATCCCATCCCTCAACTACAGTTCATTCAATGTAGGTAAGAAATACTGGATAACAGATAATTCAGATATAAACAGATCATTCCCGGGCAACCCAGAGGGTCCGGCGACAAGCCGTATTGCGGCTGCGGTCATGGAGAAGGTCACTGGTTATGCATACGGAATACAGTTTGCAAGCTTTTATATGGACGGTGAGTTCATCCCGCACGTCCGCATGATCGAGACCGGAAGACAGAGCAACAGTCTGGCAAACCAGTTTGGTATGCCATACGTTCTCACAGCGGAGCCACGATCATATGACAGGGCGACGTTGAATTACAACTGGCAGATGCGCGGAACAGATGCATTCTCGGTATATTCGGGCGTAACAGATACCATCAACGGAGAGAGTGCAAGCCAGGCGGTGTCATCAGTGCTCAGATTTCTTACGCGTATGGGCGTGATAAGGTATAACTGTCATGCCGGCTATATATCGACGATACTTGATGAGGAGGATCTGCTCAGCATCAGATCGGAGCATGCGGCAGGATTTTTCAAAAAACTCGTTCAGCCAGGGGATGAGGTGGTGAGAGGCGACATCATAGCCAACATCATCAACCCGATGACAGGTGAGAACACCACAGACATATATGCGCCGACGGACGGAATCATATTCTACTGCCAGAACTCGCCGATGATATACCAGAATTCGGTGATATTTAAGATGATAAGAAGGCTACATAACTAAGATAGGATAGGTATGATAAGTTTACAGAAGGATACATATTGTATTTCTTTATAAAGCTTTACAATAATAATAAATTTATATTGAAAAGAACAGAATAATTGGTGTATTATACAAAAATTTGTAAACTGATACAAAAACACTACAAAAAAATCAAGATAAATGCTATTATAAAATAATTGAGATAAAAGGGCGGAAAATATTTTCGCCTGCATGAAAAACGCTTTTACTATGGAGGTATGACATGAGTAAGGTCAAGAGAGTGTATGTTGAGAAAAAGCCTGACTATGCGGTCAAGGCAAAGGAACTTCACGAAGAGATTAAGAACTACCTGGGAATCAAAGCTGAGTATGTAAGAGTCCTTGTCAGATATGACATTGAGAATATATCGGATGAGACCTACAGCAAGGCGCTTGAGACAGTATTTGCAGAGCCACCAGTAGATGTTATCTACGAGGGCGAGCCAGAGCTTGCAGCTACAGACAAGGTATTCTCAGTAGAGGCACTTCCTGGTCAGTTCGATCAGAGGGCGGATTCAGCAGAGCAGTGTGTAAAGCTTCTTGCAGAGGATGAGGAGCCTGTCATCAAGACTGCCACAACATATGTACTCTCAGGCGACGTGACAGACGAGCAGCTGAAGGCTGTCATGGATTACTGTGTAAACCCTGTTGATTCAAGAATATGTGGCATGGAGATCCCTGAGACTCTTGTAACTGAGTTCCCGGAGCCAGCCGATGTTCATATATTTGACGGATTTAAGGATATGGCTGAGGCAGATCTGAAGGAGCTTTATGACTCACTTGGACTTGCCATGACATTCAAGGATTTCCTTCACATCCAGAACTACTTCAAGGGCGAGGAGAAGAGAGATCCATCCATGACTGAGATCAGAGTGCTCGATACATACTGGTCAGATCACTGCCGTCATACAACATTCTCAACAGAGCTCACAGATGTAGAGTTTGATGAAGGAGATTACAAGGATCTTCTTGAGAAGACATTTGACGCGTACAGAGCAGAGATGAAAGAGATGTACAAGGACAGAGATGACAAGTTTGTATGTCTCATGGATATAGCTCTGATGGGTATGAAGCAGCTCAAGGCAGCAGGCAAGCTCGATGACATGGAAGTGTCAGACGAGATCAATGCATGTTCTATAGTTGTTCCTGTAGTAGTAGACGGAGTAGAGGAAGAGTGGCTTGTATTCTTCAAGAACGAGACTCACAACCATCCTACAGAGATAGAGCCATTCGGTGGCGCTGCAACATGTCTGGGCGGAGCTATCAGAGACCCACTTTCAGGAAGAGGTTATGTATACCAGGCTATGAGAGTTACAGGTGCAGCTGATCCTACAAAGTCCCTTAAGGATACTATGGAGGGCAAGCTTCCACAGCGTAAGATCGTCACAACAGCTGCTCGTGGATACAGCTCATATGGTAACCAGATCGGTCTTGCAACAGGTCTTGTAAATGAGATATATCATCCTGATTATGTTGCAAAGAGAATGGAGATCGGAGCAGTCATGGGTGCAGCTCCAAGACGTGCAGTAAAGCGTCTCACATCTGATCCGGGAGATGTCATCATCCTTCTCGGTGGACGTACAGGCCGTGATGGCTGTGGCGGAGCTACAGGTTCATCCAAGGCCCACACATCACACTCACTTGAGACATGTGGTGCAGAGGTTCAGAAGGGTAACCCACCTACAGAGAGAAAGATACAGAGACTCTTCAGAAGAGAAGAGGTTTCATCTATTATAAAGAAGTGTAACGACTTCGGTGCCGGCGGTGTGTCGGTAGCCATCGGTGAGCTGGCAGACGGACTTGTGGTAGACCTTGACAAGGTGCCAAAGAAGTACGCAGGACTTGACGGTACAGAGCTTGCAATATCAGAGTCCCAGGAGCGTATGGCTATAGTGGTTGATCCTAAGGATGTTGATACTATGCTCGGATACGCAGAGGAGGAGAACCTTGAGGCTGTAGTAGTTGCAAAGGTTACAGAGGAGCCTAGACTGGTACTCAATTGGAGAGGCAAGGACATTGTAAATATCTCACGTGCATTCCTGAATACCAATGGTGCTCATCAGGAAACAGAGGTTAAGGTTGAGGTGCCAAGCAAGGCAGACAATTACTTTGACTCAGTTAAGGAGCCACAGGATTTCAAGAAAGCATGGCTTGATACATTGTCAGATCTCAATGTATGTTCACAGAAGGGACTTGTTGAGATGTTCGACAGCTCTATCGGAGCTGGAACAGTTACTATGCCATATGGTGGTAAGTATCAGCTGACACCTACCCAGACCATGATCGCAAAGCTTCCTGTACTCAAGGGCAAGACAGACACTATCACCATGATGAGCTACGGATTCGATCCATATCTCTCAAGCTGGAGCCCAT
>ENA-ORLY01002582-ORLY01002582.1-human-gut-metagenome-genome-assembly--contig:-NODE-2582-length-16821-cov-41.037685_pt1 | contig 16821 bp, 10 predicted proteins | sample MGYA00243071_ERZ508832 | MGnify/ENA primary metagenome ERZ508832 (study PRJEB26277, sample SAMN04329777) | human gut metagenome | biome: human-associated habitat | host: Homo sapiens | place: USA... | reverse complement strand
CCACCATACTGTTTGAGATAGGTGTACCCGTTGCAAATACGGTTCCTCGTCCTCCGGTAATCTCGTCAAGGTAACGACACTTCATAAAGAGGTCGGAAGATTTCTGTGCTTCCGTCTGTGCGATACCGCCCACATTACGCATTTTAGTATAGAGATAAAATAGTGATAGGTAAGGCTTTGAAGCTATCTCCACCTTTTCCCCCACCCCACACCGGGCGTGCAACTTTCATCGCACCCGGCGTACCATCAAACTAACTTACTACCCTCCATCGGGGTTCAACACTTTATGCCCTCACAGTACATATCGTGCTTACAAATTTCACTTTTGTTTATACTTTTGAATCTTCTTTAATACCTTTTCATCTATGTTTGGCGGTATCGGACCGTTGTTGACCATTCGATAACAGTCATTGCATAGCCATACAAGATTTTGCACTTTGTTTACTTTTCCTAACGGAAGTTCCCCTTTGACGTGATAACAATACTTTTTGTTATCTAAAAACAGCGGTTTCTTACAGCACTTACACTTGCCTTTATCTCTGTTGTACGCATATTCCCTGTTCATGAAGTATTCAAAATTATATACGGTCTTTGCATAGACCGAAAGCTGTATATCCCTTGCGGTATTCACTGACGGTCTATCACATGGAAGAGGCTTGCTTCTGCTACGGTAATAACTGTAAATTCGTCTGCCCTCCTCCGTATAAGGTGTCATGCGTTGGTCGAATGGCTTGCTTTCATACTTACTATGGGTAATAAACGCCATAGTAATTCCAAACCATTCTCCCTCAATCGGAACAGCAAATGTTTTACTTTTGTATCCCTCATGCCTATGCGGTAGGTTACAGAGCTTTTCCATTGGTATTTGATACTTATTGTAGTGTCTGGGAAATCTCTTTTTCCATACTGCCAATGCTGTATTATTGATTCTTCTGTCTATGATATGAAGAGCATGAGAGCATATTGAGGGTTGTAAATACTGTGCTAGCCCCACTATCATGGAATTCACACGCTGTATCTGTGCCGCCTGTACGCTCCTTTCTGTGGATTCTCCAATCACTCGGACTTCGTCAGCAATCTTCTGTATTTTATCTTTCAATCGCTCCATGTCTGGTAATGGTTTACCCACCAGATTTTCCGTCCACGTTTGGGGGTCAGGGGTTTTCCTCTTTTTCTCCGCTTTGACCACAAAACCGAGGAAATGGATTCCCTCCGTTCTAAGGTCTGTTACAAACGTCTTTTCCTGTGATAATTCCAGTTTCATTTTATTTCTAAAATATTTTGTCATCACACGTTTTAATCGGTATGCTTCCTGTTCTGTTGATGTTAAGATAACCCAATCATCTGCAAAACGAAAATTGTACTTTGGAGTTACTCCCAACCATTTCAATCGTCGTGTATCATTACACTTATGTTTGCATTTCCTATGGGGTTCCATATACATTCTTCCTACATACCAGTCAAAATCATTCAGATATACATTTGACAGCAATGGAGATAAAATTCCGCCCTGCATTGTGCCGAGTTTTGTATCATTCCTAGCACCGCTTTCTATATATCCAGCCTTTAACATCTGTTGTATGATTTTAATCACTCTTTTATCGTGGATTCCAATACGCCATATCTTCTGTAACAGGATTCTGTGGTCGATATTGTCAAAACACCCTTTAATATCTCCTTCAACCGCCCATACAGGCTGGTCTTTTGAATAAGTAGAAGCATTGATGACATTGATAATATCTCTGACAGCGTGTTTCTGTGCCCTGTAAGGTCGAAATCCGTAACTGTGCGGATAAAATCTTGCTTCACATATAGGCTCAATAATAATTCTCACACATTCCTGTATAATTCTGTCCAAAACTGTTGGAATACCCAGTGGGCGTTTCTTTCCATTCTTTTTCGGGATATATACTCTTTTTGCTGGCTTCGGTCTGTAATTACTGAAATTATCTCTTATTAGTGCAATTAGTTCCTCTTTTGGCATTTGCAGATATTTGTCCATTTTCATCTGGTCTACGCCAGCCGTTTTACTGCCTTTATTAGACTTAATGTTATGAATTGCGGTAACAATAGTAACTTCATTTACCATTGCTTCAATAAGACCTGTGAAAGAGATTCCTTCTTTCGATTTTACATAAAGAAAATCTAAGGTCTGTTTTAATTCCGCTTCTGTTGAAAATCTGACGTTCAAATGCACAAGGCTATCACCTCGCAGTTCGTCACCCATATTTCAGGGAGTTTTTCTTTTCTTATTTTGTGAAATTTGTAAATTAGTTTGACTAGTCCCCTTCGCCATGAGTATTTCAACTCTTGTGACTGGCTTTCCCAATCTCAGACTACTATGGGACTGCTGACTTCTTGTGTTTTCATCACTCTGTACAGCTCCCACACAAGCTCTCAAACGTTCCTAAATCTCTATCCTTTTGTAGATTTAACTACTTGAAGACCTTAGGTTGCTACCTTACACCGTAGGGACAAATACACTTTGAAACATAGTTGTTGTGTACTCTGTATGATATTTCATTCATACAGGAATGTATTGAAAAACCAGCAATACACTCTTCCCTAATCTTTCGTCCTTTCGGACGCCTACTACTCTTACGATGCTGCATAGCTTCTTCTACGTGTAACCATAGTCTTCGGAAGACCGCACTATATATTCCATATCCCGCAGGACTTAGGACTTCAAGTTACGACTTCTTCACGCTTTATACGTGGGTGGATACAGCCACCTCGCATAGTGAAGTATTATCTCGCACACCACCTATAGCTTTGATATGCTATCATCAGTGTTGTTTCTGTGTGGCAAGGGTAATTCTCCCTTGATTTCGAGATTTAAGTTCTAACAGTTCATTCTTATTTCTAAGTGATTTCTGTCGGTCGATTTCGGTAAGTTTATCAGACTTACCTTGTGCGACAACGTTTCGCACGGTTCTTATAGTAGTGGCTCTCGTCAACAAAAAGCCTGTCTACACCAAGTTCCTCAAAGGTTACAACATCATCTTTCTTCGTCTGGTCATTGAGTTTATCCAATTTCTGCTTAATGGATTTCTTTGACTTTTCAAGCTGTTTGACTGAGAAGTTTTCCCCTCGGTTTCGCTTGAGTTCCGCAATTCCTTCGGTTATTTCCTCAAGCTGCTGTTCTAAGATTGCCCTCTGTCTTTCAATGGACATCGGGATTTTCTCAAACTGTGAATGACCGATAATGACTGCATCATAATCTCCGGTTGCAATCCTGCCGCAGAACTTTTTACGGTTCTTGGTTTCAAAATCTTTCTTTGTTGCGACAAGGATATTCGCCGCCGGATAGAGCTGCAAATACTCAGCCGCCCATTGTTCGGTCAAGTGATTTGGTACAACAAACAGTGACTTGTTACAAAGCCCAAGCCTTTTCGACTCCTGTGCTGCCGCTACCATTTCAAAAGTTTTTCCTGCTCCGACTGCGTGTGCAAGAAGTGTATTTCCTCCGTAAAGGATATGAGCAACCGCATTTTTCTGATGTTCCCTGAGTTCAATTTCAGGATTCATACCATTGAAGATGATATGACTTCCATCATACTCACGAGGTCTGACGCTATTGAATTTCTCATTGTAAGATTTGCAAAGCCTTTCCCTTCGTTCAGGGTCAGACCATATCCAGTCCTGAAATTCCTGCTTAATCATTTCCTGCTTCGACTGAGCAATCGCTGTTTCCTTTTTATTTAGGACAGCCTTTTTCTTTCCCTCATCATCTTCGATATAATCAAAGATACGCACATCTTTTAAGTTCAGCGTTTCCTCGATAATCTTATAGGCATTGATGCGGGAAGTTCCGTAAGTGTTATATGCCCTTACATTTCCTTTGTCATAGGATTTGCCCTCAATATTCCACTCACTCGTAAATGGAGAGAAGTGAACTTTGATATTCCACTGTGCATAGCGTGGTGTTTCAAGCAAATGAAAGATAAACTCCTGCACATCGTCCGGTGGCAGCCAAGTTGCACCAAGTCGCACGGAAATTTCACTTGCAGTCAGGTCTTTCGGCTGCACCTTTTGAAGTGCTTCTACATTGACCTTATAATCTTCCGGATAGAGTTCTGCCGAGTTCTTTGCAATCTTCAGCTTTTCCCTGACATTACCCGAAAGGTATTCATCAGCCATCAGATACTTCGGTTCGTAAGAATTTCCATACTCATAAAGCGGGTTTAGGAAGATAACACCCTTTAAGTCCTCAAAGATTTCATTCTCCGATTTACCGGAAAGCTCCATCATATAGTCCATATCAATCGTGGCTTTTTCTCCAAGAGATACCGCCAACGCTTCGCTTGCCGTATCAACAGAAGTAACCGGAGTATGCGGCTTAATTGTCCTCTTAGAAAACATATCAGCCTTACGTTCCAGTTCTCCGTCCTCTCCGATTATCTCCAATGCGGAAAGCAAAGAGAATGAACTGTCCTGCGAAAAAGCAGAAGTATTTGCACGGCTGTTAATGAGTCCGTACTTACCTGAAAAGGTATCATAAAGTCTGTTTAATCGCTCCTGCTCCGCTTTGATTTCGCTGTCAGGGTAATCTTCTGTCTGCAATTCAATCAGCGTTCTGACGGAATTTCTAATAGCAATCATACCCTTAATTCGGTTCTCTGCGGTTGCCGACACTTCCACCGGAGTCATACGGGAATTTTCACGATAGTAGATTTTATCGTCTACCACCGTATAGGAAAAGTTTCTCACTGTCGGGTCTGCCGGAATAGAATTATCTTCCTCCTCCAGTTCTTCCTCAGTTTCATATTCCGTGATTTCTCCGTGAATGTTTGCTACTGCTTCATCAAGCTGTGCTGCAAGGTCTGCATTTTCATACGGCACACAAGTTGCTTCCATACCGAAACGCCCCGATACCATTTTCATTTCTCCAAGTATCATTTCGGGGTGCTGCACAAAATAAGAGTTCATCTTAATTCCGTTCTCATCGGTATCAAGATGAACCCAATCCGGCTCAATATCTATCAGTCTGTCACGCTTTTGCAGGATAAGAATATCCGAAACGACTTCCGTTCCTGCATTACCCTTAAAGGTATTATTCGGCAATCGAATTGCTCCAAGAAGCTCTGCTCTCTGTGCAATATACTTTCGTACTGCTAAAGTTTCCTTATCCATTGTGCCTTTGCTCGTTACAAGAGCCATCACACCGCCGGGTCTTAACTTATCAAGGGACTTGGCAAAAAAGTAATCGTGTATCAGGAACTTATGCTTGTCGTACCTTTTATCTAACACCTTAAAATCTCCAAAAGGCACATTGCCAACCACTCCATCAAAGAAGCTGTCCGGCAGATTGGTTTCTTCAAATCCTTGTGCCGCAATGGTTGTTTTCTGATAAAGCTGCTGTGCAATCCCTGCGGAAATCGTATCAAGTTCCACACCGTAAATCTTACTGTCCTGCATTGCGTCCGGCAGCATACCGATGAAATTACCGATACCGCAGGACGGCTCTAACAAGTTGCCTTCCTTAAAGCCCATCTGCTCCATTGCCTTATAAATGGCTGTGATAACTTCAGGCGGCGTGTAGAACGCAGTCAATGTGCTTTCTCTTGCCGAAGCATATTCCTCCGGTGTTAATACCGAAGAAAGTTCCAGATATTCCGTTGCCCACGCTGAATTATTTTCATCAAAGGCTTCTGAAAGCCCACCCCAACCGACATACTTTGATAAGATAATCTGTTCTTCAGGAGTGGCAAATCTGTTTTCTTCCTGACATTTTTTAAGAAGCTGTATCGCCATAATATTTCTGCGGAAGCGTTCCTTTTTACCAACTGTTTCAACCTCATTTTCTCTGAGATTAAAGGTGTGACGTTCTGCCATAGGCACATCAGGGTGCAGGTCAAAACCTTTGACCTTTTTCTTCTGCTCCCAAGCAGGAACTACCGACTCAGGCTCTTTATCGTAACCGTTTCCTATGCGATACCCCTGCTTATACATTTCATCATAGCTATCAAAACCTGACTGCGAAGCTACTATCTCTCGATAATCCTCAATCGGCATACTGCCCATATTGGTCTGAACTTCTTCCGTTTCATTTCTTTCTTCGGCAGGTTCTTCCTTCACAATCAAATGCTCATTCATCGGGTTCTCACGCACTTTTCTGTCAAACTCTGTGCGTGAAAATTCCTTATTGAACAGTGGCATATCATAGTCATAGAGCATTACTCTCTCATCATCAACAGATAAGATTTCATACTCAGAAGCACCGATATACACCTTATCGCCAAGATGATATTCATACTGCACATCTTGCGGCTGTTCTGCTTCTTCAGGTTCTTTTTCGGCTGGTTCAACCTCCTGCTCCGGTGGTGCATTAGAGAGTATCTCACGATTTCTTTTCATTTCCTCGATTTTGGCTCTGCGTTCCTCTTGACTTTCAAGCCACTGAGGATAACGTTCTTTTTCCTTTGGATTTAAGTATCTGTCCATTCGGATAAGTTCCCCGATACGCTTCTCCACCTGCGACCACGAAAGCGTGATATGCGGCTTCTCTTTACCGATACCTTTCGTAATCGTAATACCTTTTCCATCGTGGCTCTCATCGATGCCTGCTCCGATTATTACTGGATAAGAGCCGCCCCAACCGTATTCATTTTTCAAGAAGTCGGCATTTTCTTTTGCAGAAAGGCTTTTTTCAAACTGCTCATAAATACGCATTTTTCCCTCAGAAAATCCACTTCCGTTCGCAAGAACAGCGTCGATAATCTCCTGAGAAAAAACAAAGGCAGAGGTTTTCTTTTCCTCTGCCCGACCGTCTAATATGAATGTCATCTGACCGTCCATTGACGGTAATGGTTTTATGCTGTCACTTAATTCTCCCAGTAATCGCATAGCTTCAAAATGACGGGCAATAACAGCCCAATCATAAAAGCTCTGTGCGGTTCTGCTGTCGTATTTGCCCTCCCACAAATGCAGAACGTTTTCAAAGGTCTTGTACCCTACTGTCCTGCCGTCCTCTAAAGTAAGTTCGGTATAATCATTATTGAAAATACTCTTTATATACTCTGTGCGGTCTTTGTTATCAGGATTACGTTCATAATAATCTTTGATTTCTTCCAGACTTGCTGACAAATGTGGTGTCGTTCTGAGAATTTCATTGATTACTTCATCACGTCCAAAGAACGGAAGGCTTTTATCCTCGTGCGTTCTGTCGTAATACTCTAAGCGAATATCACTTCCGCTTTCACGATTTCCTGTGCCGAATTGCGAAGGGAGTTCATCAGACGAACCCATTTCATCATATCCTCCGCTTTCATCTGTTCGGTCACTCCCTCTTTCTGTGCCATCTGGCTCAGGATTGTTTCCTCCATCTTGCTGGCTCTCTGTTCCACTTCCGCCAAGTGCTGTGTCAGTTCGCCCCTCGTCAGGAGATTGTAGTAAAGGACTCTGTGATGTTCCTTCAGAAACTCTCTCCTCATCTGAGCGTATCTGCCCAACGTCACTTCCGGCTGCTGTGGAAGTTTCAGGTTCGGAAGGCTGTAATCGCCCACCATCGTGTAGGTCAGTTCGTTCATTGTCCAAACTCCTTTCGTCGTTATTTTCAACCTTATTGTATTCATTTCTGTCCTGACCGACAATTATGCGATTTTGACGGTTGAGTGCAGTAATTGTTTTAGATATTTCCGTCAATCCCATTTCTGCAATATCACTGGTAGCAAATCCAAGTGCATTGAGTGTTTCCTGCGTATTGAAGTTGGTAACATCTCTGAAATCATCAAGTTCAAAATAACCGTCCGTATCAACGCCGAGCCTTGACATCATCATATATGCCACACTGTTTGTCACGACATTTTTATAAATGAAAGCCACAATATCCTCTTCCACTTCCTCAAAGGAACTGCCCTCGGTTGCATAGTAAAGGTCTTGCAGATAATCAGGGATATTATCCTCTGCCGCATTTCTTGCTGCTCCCATAATTGCTTCGGCAAGACTGCTCTTATTCTCAATCTCTCCGAAAGTGCTTTCCAATGTTTCAATCACATCAGCTTCGTATTCCTGACGCATATTCCAAATCGGGACTGTTCTTGAATATCTGCTTTCGTGAGTATCTGAAATATCAAAGTAATGTGTCAGTCTTTGCCGTGAACGGTTTTCATCAGCAAAAACAGCAATACCTCTTGCACCTCGGTTGACCCATCTGCCAAAAATTTTGTTCCACTGCTCTATCTCAAGAACCGCTGTTGCATCAGGTCGCTGTGCATATACAAGTAGCTGTTCGTCATAACGTAACTTATAATTTCGGCAAGCTGAAGCTAAGAATGCCTGCCAGTTCTGAGGATTTGACACAACCGTTTTGCAGGTGCGGTTGTAAAGCTCAGAAATAAGGTCATATTTTCGTGCCATTACTCTTGCACCTCCTTATCGCTGTTTTTCTCTGTTTTTGGTCTTGTTTTTTGACGGTTCGGATTGATTGACAGGTTCAACTTTACTTCCATTAAGCTCCATTTTTTCAGCAAACTCGCATATATGATAGCAGCAATTTCCGACGTACAAATGGTAGTCATCAATATACTTGCACACTCTGTCTGCTGTGTGTCCATCACGAAAAGTAATCCTGATTTTCCCTCCATCGGGAATATAGAATTTCAAATTGTAATGACTGTCTATAAATCGAATTTGCTTTTCCTGCGGCTCTGCTCTATTCTCCTGTTGCTTCATTTTCCTTACCTCTCATTTTTGTTGCTTCATCAGAACCGCCGCCCAAATACGAAAAGAGTTTACCGGACTTTGTATTCTTCTGAAGCTCCATAATCACACCCATATCAGGAATCGTGATATTCGGGATTTTCAGGATTGCTTCCATATCAAGCTGCTGCAACTTTTTCTCCGTATCACAACCGGAGTCAAAGAGTTTATTCAGCACCTTGACCTTATTCTGAAAAGTTGCTTTGTCTTTCACGAAAATACCTCCTTAGCTAATGTTGATTACAATAGAAATACTGCCGCTCTGTTCTTCTTTCTGCGGATTACGTGAATACTCAGGAAAAAGGGACTGTACTCTCTGCCTTGCCCTGCGTATGGTTTCAAAACAAGGAAGTCCGTATGCTCGGTAATTAAATACAATATCCTCAAGCGGAAGATTTCCGGCAGGTATATATCCGTACCGATTGTAATAATGCAGAATGAGAAGCATATCATCATACCTCGACATCGGGCATTCCTTTAAGATTTCAAGCACTCGGCTCTCCACCGTTTTCTGTTGTTTCATAATGTTCCTCCAAAAATTAAAGGGACAGAGTTTTTTACGCTCTGCCCCGACTGGTTAATGTTCGCTTGTTACTTACTTCTTACGGTTTCTAACCTGAAGAAAGATAAAGCCGCCGACAATAACAGCGACTAATGCGATAGCGATAATTGTCTTTGCTTCCATTACTCGTTACCCTCCTTTTTCTTCTTTTTGTGTGCAACAACAGAAGTTACGGCGATACCGACAGCAGAAAGTCCGGCAAGGACATACCAAAGTTTCATATTGGTATCATCTCCTGTTTTCGGAGTATCCCTCAACTCATTGTGCATTTTTACAACGGCTGTTTCATCAAGTTTGATAGTAACATTCTGGTCGGCAGGTGTGATATATGCGGCAGAGGCATTGTTTGCCACTTCGGATGCGGTATATTCGCCAATACGAAGTCCCTCAATCACAATTTCGCCGTTCTTATCTGTTTCAAATGTCATATCATAACCGTTTGCTCCGGTTACTCTGAACGCAAAACCTTTAACCTTACCATCTGAAGATGTCTTGACGATTTTCAGTGTTCCACGCATAGCTTCATTGATAAATCCAACACCAGCCTTATTCTCAACGGAATAAGTTGTTTCGTCTTTCTCAATGAAAACAGAGTATTCTCCCTTATCAAGCAGGAAGCCCTCCGGTGCTTTTGTTTCACGGACAATATATTTTCCGTAAAGCAGCCCTTTCATCTCATAAATTCCGGTTTCGGTTTCTTCAAGATTTCCGATAAGTTCATCGCCATCATCAATCTTTCCGTTCTCATTGGTGTCCTTATATACCTCAAAGGTTGCACCCGTAAGCTTGTTATCCGGATATTCAGCGTCCACCTTCGTGAGTCTGATATTGCCGTGAACATACTCATTGACAATCTCAATTTCAATTACCTGCTCGGCTTTGCTGATATTGACCTCATACGCTTTTTCATCAAGAACAAATCCCTTTGGCTGCTCGATTTCTCTTACAATCCATTTGCCATAAGGAACTTTTGCAAAAGAAAAACTACCGTCTTTTGCAGAGGTAGTCGTCATAAGTGCAGTATCCTTTGTAAATTCTGTTTCTTCGGCTTTGAAGATACCGATAACAGCACCCTCAAGTGCTTCTCCGTTCTCGTCAATCTTCTTACCTGATACAGAACCATAGATAAGTTCATTCTTGATTTCTTTTCCATCATTCACTTTGATTTCAACTGTTGCGGTATCCTGACCTGCGTATTCAAATACAACCGGATACTTCGTATCAGAGAGAATATAATGCTCATCGGTTGCAATCTCTTTGACATAGTATTTGCCAAACGGAAGGTCTGACTTCATAACAGCAGTTCCATTTTCATTTACGCTGACAATCTCAATCAGTCCATCAGCCGGAATAACTGTACCGCTTGCAGATACAATATCTTCTGCGGCATAAAGACCAAAGCTGATGTTTTTGATTTCTCCGTTGTCGCCAATACCAAATGTCTTATCCTTTTCAATGGCTTTTGCAAGGCTTACCTGCACTTTCTGTCTTTCGTTATAGAATGATGTGGAAGTTTCGGTAACAGAGATATTCTGACCTGCATAAGTAAGCTCAACCGTATGTGTTTCGCCACTCACTACCATTCCATCAGGTGCGGTAATTTCCTTGACCTCGTATTTTCCGAGATAAAGTTCTTTGCTCTTCACAAATCCATCGGAGCTTGTTGAGATAGTATCTACCACTTCGCCCTTTGAATAGCGGAGTGTACCGTCCGGTGTACTAATATCTTCCGCAGCACGGACTTCATAAACTGCACCCTCAAGTCCTGCCACTTCATAAACAGGCTGATAGATAACATCACTGTCCTCAGAACCACTTACATTGACACCACTAAATACTTCTCCGGTCTTTTCAACCGTGATAGTACCTTTCTGTGCCATATTCGGCTTATTGACTTTCACAACAGTTACGCCGCCTTCCTCTGTGGAATTTTCTTCGGTAATATCAAAATATACCGGAGTATCATCAAGTACATATCCGTATGGAGCTTGTACCTCTACGATGGAATATCCCTTGCCGTAATCCAGTTTCTCAGGTGTTACAAGAGAACCATTTGCGTCGGTATAGAACACATCAATCGTGGTCGGTGTCGGATAAGTAAAGGTCATTTTGACCTGATTGCCCTGCGGGTCGTAAATCTTAAATCCTGCTCCTGCATACGGAATACTCTTTCCGCTTTCTGCGTCCACCTTGACTACATTGACAAAGCTCTCAAAGTTACGGTTATTGATGAGATAACGATACGTCTGTGCGTTCTGTGAAATGAACACATCAAAATCGTCCATCATCTCTCTACCTTCCCAACCGGAAGTCTGGTGTACGGTATAAATACCATACGGCATATCTTTTGTCTGACCGAAGCCATTTTCATCGCAAACAATGGTATCTCTCTCGTCTTTATTGGCTGCGTCATAGCTTCCGGCAGATTTCAAATAAATCTCAAAGGAAGCACCCTTTTCAGGAGTTTCAATCTTTGTTTCTCCATCATCAGTGTGTTTAATGATAGCCACATTACCTTTGATTACCTGCTCGGTTACATCATTGGAAGTAAGGTTGTGTTCCACCTCATAAAGTTTCGGGTCTGCACCTATTTCATGGATAGTCTTATCAAGCAAATATCCCTCTGACGGTGTAATTTCTCGGATTGTCCAGTCGGTATCACAAACATATTCTTTAGTAGTGAACTGACCGTTTTCATCAGTAACATACTTATCTACAAGCGTTTCGCCCTTATAGATACCGTAAACTGCTCCCGAAAGTTTGGCATTGCCCTGTGCTTCGCCTTTCTCAGCGTCGCTCTTTGTGACTGTTACAGTAAACTTCTTCAAAATATTGTTGAAGTTTCTTGTGGTTACTTCTTTCCACTTCACTGGTGCAGTCTGATTTTTTGGCACAACATAACGGATAGCCGTGTCTACTTCTTCAAGGGTATATGGTTCAGAACCACTGATAAGCACATCTTTGAAAGTTGCCACACCGTTATTGTCTGTAACTGCATACTGGTCAACAGTATCACCGGAAAGAGAAGTACCGTAAAGATGGAACTTCACACCTTCAACAAGGTTATCTTCTGAGGACTTCACTACCTGAAGGTCGCCACGCTTCAATTTGTTATTGAAAGTGACCTTTGCAACCTGCCCTGCCACAACAGTAACTCTATGTGTTTCCTGCGGCTCGTACTTATCGTATGCCTGCTCGGTTACGGTATAGATACCCGGCATAAGGTTATCAATCTGGAACTTACCGCCATTGGCTGTTGTAACCGTCTGATTGATACCGTTTCCGGTAATCGTGAAGTTGATACCGTCAACCTTGCCGTCCTCACTGGTCTTTACAATCTGACAAGAACCATAGCTGACTTTCATCTTCACATAACCGTTGATACTGTCGCTTACTTCCTGAGCATAGCTGACAACATCCTGCACACTGGAGTTCTGACCGTGTTTACCCTCTGACCATACAACCACACCTCTGCGGACTGCATTTTTCTTCGTTGCGGTAATGGTAAATTCCTTACTCGGTGCAGTATCCATAGAAACAGTAAGTTTGTTACCATTCACTGAAAAGCTCACTCCACTGATACTTGCCTTGAAATTATATTTGGACAGCACATTATTGGAGTCTGTCAGAGTAGTTGTGTACTTACTTCCGTTCCACTCAAGTTCTATTGTCTTTGCCGAACCGGATGATTTATTACAAAAGCTCGGTATGGTCGCATGGTTCTGTACACTCTGCACCATACTGTTGTAATAACTGAAAATCTTATTGCGGAGCGGATGCTTTGCATTGATGACATCTTTCACATTGCTGCAACCACTGGCTGCTACATGATTGAAGTTCGCATCACGCTCTCCGATAACAGTTTCCCAGATAAGAAGCTGTGTAGCATAAGCCTGTGCAATGCTGTTTGCTGCCGCTTCATTCTGTGACCTCCAAGATGTCGAGATTGTCCCACGATAGCCATACTGTAAAATACGACCAACGAAAAGACGGATTTCATCTCCGGAAATAACCCCATTGGCTGCAAGGTTATTAAAATAATTTTCGTCATACTTATTCATTGTCTGACCGACCTTGAGCGAAATTCCCGGCTCAATACAATAAGCAACATTGCCTGAGTATGAGCCAATAGCCTTAAGATTGGTAAAATTGGAACGTCCGGTATGCCAACCATTTTTCAAGGTCAAATTGCTGTGTCCCCATACCCCATCGTAATTAGCATCGCCATCACGAGGGAAATCGACCATATAAACATCGGCTTTTTCTCCCGAAGCAGCATATGCTGTTGTCGAGCCAATGCCTGCAAAAGTGGTCACACACATAAGGGTCGCCAAGAAAAGCGACGTGACTCTTTTGAATTTTGACTTTATCATTGCGTTTCCTCCTGTAAAAATTGAAAAACACACCGTATCTCTACGATGTGCCTTTGTGGATTTTCTCTTACGACAAGATTTACCTGCCGAAAAACAAATGCGGATTTTTCGTTAATTTTTCATTTTACCATACACCTCCAGTCCGTTCATACTGTGCGATTGCCCCTTAGAGATAGACATATACTTTGAGATAGTTATATTCAAGTGAGATAGTATATATCATTTTCGGTAGGTAAAAATATAACTAAGGGGTTAGAGTGTGAGAAAGGGGAACTGTAAAACAGGCTATCGGCTGTCACGGTCGGCTCTCTGTTTGAGAAACTTGTTGTAATGCTCCAATGCTTTGCAGACAAAATCCTCCGTCTGACTGACGGGAATATTTTTCGGGATAAGCTGTCTTACTCTGTCGCCCCTCAACACGATTTTTTCCTTTTGGTTCGGCTTTTCCTCAGACATAACAGCGTGGATTGCTTCTGTTGTAAGGTTGCCCTCGTTGAATAACTTTCGCATACGGATTGTCTGGTCGTGTGACGGGGTAGCGTCATTCAGGTCGATTTCGTCAACCACATCACGCTGACAATCTTCATCAAGGTAGGAAAGTTCTACGGCAGGACGCATTTTAATACGCCCCTCATCAACAAATTCAAGCAGTTCAGGAACAAGGTTTGTCAGACGAACATATCGGTGTATCTGATTTCTGCTGTCCCCTGTTTCCTGTGCAATTTGTTCATCGGTTCGTAAATTCGTCCCCACTGGGGACACATTTTCTTTTCTTGGTCTGCCTGCTTGTCTTTTCATTGCTTCCAAACGCATTTTATAGGCAAAGGCTTTTTCACTTGGCAATATCTCTGACCTCTGGAAATTACTCTCAACCATTAAAATGGTCGCTTCATCTCTGTTCAGGTCTACAATCTCACTTCTCAGTGTTTCAAATCCTGCCAGTTCACAAGCTCGCTTTCGTCTGTGTCCTGAAACAAGTTCGTATCTGCCGTCCTCTTTCTGCCTTACCGTTGCCGGAGTAATAACTCCTCTTTCCTTGACACTCTCCACAAGCTGCATCATATCTTCATCGTCCCTGACCTTAAACGGGTGGTCGGGGAAATCATCAATTAGCTCCAATGGAATATCTCGGATTTTTGAAAGCTGTTCTTCATCTCTCTGTGCCTGCGTGGTAAATAAATCATCGAGCTTCGTGAGAGTGAAGTCGCTCTTTCTTCCTGCCATCGGCTAACACCTCCTTTGTAAATTCAGCGTATGCCTTAGACACTGTGCTGTTTGGCTCATAAGCATAAATGCTCTTGCCTTTGGAAGAAGTTTCAGCAGCTTTTACAGCAATCGGGATTTGTGTTCGATACATTCTTATCTGATTACCGAAGTTTGCCCTGAGTGCTTCCACCGTACTCTTTGCAAGGTTTGTTCGGCTATCCACCAAAGTAAGCAGCATACCGTCTATCTTAATATCCGGATTGATATACTTCTTTACTTTTGAAATGGTCTGCACAAGCTGTGTCATACCCTTTGCAGGCAAATACTGAGCCTGAACCGGAATGATAACACTGTCTGCCGCCGATAAAGCATTGAGAGTAACCATACCAAGTGAAGGCATACAGTCTATAATTACATAATCATATCTGTTCTTCACTTGACTCAGATAGTTCTTGAGTGTAGTTTCTCTGCTCATTGCGTTCATAAGGTTAAATTCCATTGCTGAAAGCTCAAGGTTTGCCGGAACAAGGTCAACACCTTCTTCGTGGTGCAGGATACCAACCATAGGGTCTGTCATCGTTTCATTGATTACATCTGTGAGTTTCGTTGCAAGCGTGATACCCAAGCCGTCTGTATCCTGCCAACCAAGACAAGTCGTTAAATCTCCCTGCGGGTCTGCGTCTATGAGCAATACTTTCTTGCCCTGCATTGCAAGCCCGACTCCGAGATTAACTGTTGTGGTGGTTTTTCCGACTCCGCCTTTCTGGTTACATACGGAAATCGTTTTGCAGTTTGACACTTCTTTTTGCCCTCCTTTCTGAAAATTCATAGCCACCGCATTATGGCTATGTACCTGACCGACTCATTTCCTAATCGGTCATAGCAATATTTGTTCTCAACACCCCTTGCCAAGCAAAATGCTTATGGGAAGTCACTAAGGAACAGACTGCTTATCTGTATCATAGGATTCTAACCTCTGCCGGGTACTCCGCCAGCTCCGTAGAGAAGTATCATTATCATTCTGACTGTCATCGCCATATCAGGGGCAACCTGATACTCATAACCGGAGTTCTCGCTATTCTGAAATACAGAAATCACGGCGTACCTGCTAAAGTGGCTATCATCAGAAATAAAGTCTTAGTGAATGACTTATTCAATTTTCAAGCGAAAAGGCTTCCGTTTTTGCTATCCGGAATGAACCCCTTCACTCATTTGGACAAAGGGGTATGAAATGCACACCCAAAATCTCCGCTTTTCCAAAAATTTTTCAAAAAATTTTTGAAATAAAAAAAGCCGCCTGCTCCGGTTAGGAAACAGACGGCAAATCAACGTTCTAAATGTATTCAATTTTCAATTTCTTTTTCTTTGCTCCAAGCACTTTGCAGAGGACATCATCTACTGCGTCGGTGTATCGTCCCTGAGCTGCTAAATTGTTCTTCAATTCAATGAGCGATTGTATCACTCGGCTTCGTTCTTCTTCATTTAAGTATAGATGATAGGTTTTCTCTCTCATTGGCTATCCCTCCATCTTTCAAATGTATTTTTGATTATCTCCACATCTTCCTCTGTATCAGAAGAAATAAATATATGTACGCTCTGAAAAGCTTTCTTTAAGCTATTGGCATAATCCAGTTCTGTGCCTTTCATCGGCAGCTTAATCAGCCTTATTCCTCTTTGCTTGCACATATATGCTTTCATTATTTCTATATTCTCATCGGCACTTCCTGACTCAATAGCCAACTTTTCTGAAGGTATGTATGTTTCAAGCGGAACTCCAAGCAATCGGTCAGAACCAAGTTCTGCTTTCAAGCCTTTCTTATTAGAATAATAGCTGACAGCCAAAGCAGGAAACAATGACAAATATTCTTGCTCACAAATTCGGCAGCCTTTATTCAATATCGTTCTTTCATTTATCTTCATACTCCACGAATGACCGTGCCTGCATTTCCACCACGCTCTCTTTGCTGAAGTTCGTGATAC
>ENA-ORLY01002575-ORLY01002575.1-human-gut-metagenome-genome-assembly--contig:-NODE-2575-length-16849-cov-3.159254_pt1 | contig 16849 bp, 12 predicted proteins | sample MGYA00243071_ERZ508832 | MGnify/ENA primary metagenome ERZ508832 (study PRJEB26277, sample SAMN04329777) | human gut metagenome | biome: human-associated habitat | host: Homo sapiens | place: USA... | reverse complement strand
CAATCCGAATGATAAACTAAGGTAGTCACGTGGACGGAGATAACTATTGTTTACCGCACTAATCACATAAAGGTCACACGTACTTATTTCATAGAAAAAGGTTACAGACTTGGCCATAAATCTACGTTGCGGGTCAATGTCATAGGTCAGGCGTTGTCCCATAAAGACATGGAAACGCACTTTGCTTGAGAAACCATAATACCCTTTCGGATAACGTTCCGGTTCGTTCACCCAGAACTGATTTCCAAATACGGTATTCACATAAAGACCACAGGCAAGAGGCTCTGTCGAGAATCCTTTTCCAATATTAATGCTCCAGGGCATATAGTTCTGCTTGAGCGTCATGGTCACTTTTGCTTTCTTCGAAGAATATTTCGGAATGAATCCGAGCAATACATCCGTTTCCCACTGATTACGTTTTCCATAATCCCATCCTGTACCGAAAGAGAGCAATCCCATATTTCCGGCATATTGTATTTTGGAATGAGTCGGGATAATCCGTTCCCAGTTTCTGCGGAAACGGTGAACCCGATTATCGTAGCGGGTATGTTTGGTGTGCTTCGGTGTGGCAGGCAACACGGAGTCCGCTTTGATAATGGTGAATGAAGACTCCCCGTTACGAAAGGTGATAATTGAATCATCCTTGATGATAAAACGGAGCGAATCATCCTTGTAGTTGTTGATGATTGTATCCCTCTTGCAGGTAGCAGACATCAGACCGGGAAGCAGGAGAAGCACGGACAGTACTCCCGCGCGTAAGATATAATTAGTATTTAACCAGCTCATATTCGTATTTTTCCGGAGTTATTGTAAATACCAGATAAGTACGGTAATCCATACAATCACTGGTAACATAATGTATCCCATCATCAAAAATCACATCGTCCTGATGGTGATGGGTATGGGCGGCCGTGCAGAACTGTACTCCTGCATACTGTTTGACATAGTGTTGGAATACTTTTGCCACATTATCATTGAACACATCCGTATAGGGACGCGCGTGCATACAAATGACCGTTTTTTCAAACTCATCCCGCCTGTTCGTTATCTCATTTTCCATAAAGGTAAAGTCCGGTACAGGTTCGGAGTAATCATACTCCAAAGCGTTGGTATTCAGGCAGACAAACTTCACATCTCCTGCGATGAAAGAGAAGTTTGTGGGGCCGAATACAGCCTTGTAGGTTTCCGCTCCCGTTCCCAGACAGTCATGATTTCCGATCAGAGCCACATAAGGCACATGAAGTCCGTTCATGATATCCCTTTGCCAAAGAAATTCCTTAGTCAGTCCGAAGTCACTCATATCCCCTCCGTGGATAACGAAGTCAATATCATTTCGTTGATTGATTGCTTTTACAAAATCTTCCGTTTCGTCATACCATCGTTGTGAGTCGCCCATTGTCACGAACCGTATCGTAGTTTTACCCTGGCAATTTGCTTCTATTCTTTCCATATTGTGGGCGTTGACCTCTGTTTCTCCGCTGATGCGGACGTCATACGGATGATAGTCTATCATACCGCATCCCGAAAGGAACAGGCACGAAAACAGTGCATATAAATTCTTCCTCTTCATCATTACTTTAATAGTTTAGAAAACTAGATGCAAAGATAAAGTTTTCTATCGGGATGGACAATCTCCCCATGGATAATAGAGACTGTTGGAACAATTTAAAGGAGAAATGGAATAGTCTCCCGGTTGTCTAAAAATTAGACGGTACTGTCTAATTTTTAGACAATATTCAGAAAGGTTGAAATGATAAACACTTGATAATGAATTGTTATTCTTTTTTGGCATGCTTTCTGCATTCTTGAAAATAGAAAAAACAGAAATAAAATATAATATGAAACAAATCTATTATGTGATCCGTACTTTATTGCGGGGGCATGGTTCCAACGTTATCAAAATCCTCTCTTTGGCGTTGGGGCTGACGATGAGCATCCTGTTGTTTGCCCGCGTGGCTTTCGAACAGAGCTTTGACAAATGCTTCAAAGATTATGATAACCTGTATCAGATCTTCTCCGTCTTTTCCGCCAATGGCCAAACCTTTGAGCCGCAGGAAATGAACTGCGGACCGGTGGCGGGTGCCATACAGGAGAACTTTCCTAAAGAAGTGGAAGCAGCCACCAGCTATTGTGTCTGGATGAGTGCCCCTCTTTATTATGGAAGTGTCCGTTTTGAAGCTAACAAAGTGACAGCCGATTCACTATTCTTTCAAACTATGGGTATCGATGTTTTGAGCGGTGTTCCGGAAAAAGAACTGATGCAGAAAGATGTTGTCTTTCTTAGTGACCGGTTGGCGCGTAAGATGTTCGACCAAGAAAACCCGATAGGCAAAGTAATCTCCTATAATAAAGAAATAGAACTGACAGTGAAAGGCACGTACGCCGACATACCCGAAAATGCTACCGTCAGACCGGATGCAGTGATTTCTCTGCCTACCGTATGGAGCCGTGGATGGGGAAACTACTCCTGGAGGGGAGGCGATAGCTGGATCGCATTTATCCGTTTTCGTCCCGGAGCAGACAAATCCGTGGTGAATGCACGGTTGAATGACCTGATAAAGAAATATCGTCCTGCGGAAGACCAGAAAGTGGTAGGTTATACCGCTTTTGTAAAGCCGATCCGTGATGTATACAGGGAAGAACCGGACGTGAAGCGGATGCGGAACATCATGTCTATCTTGGGAATAATCATCCTTTTTATCGCTACCTTGAACTACGTACTGATCTCCATCTCTTCACTCTCATACCGTGCCAAAGCCATCGGCGTACATAAGTGTAGCGGTGCAGGCAGCGGCAAAATCCTGGGAATGTTCCTATTGGAAACAGCTATCATTATTCTCTTCGCCTTGCTATTGATGGGATTAATCTTACTGAACTTCCGCGACTTTATAGAAGACACAACCGCCGTTGAACTCGGAGCCCTGTTCTCTTTAGACCGTCTTTGGGTACCCCTGCTGACGGTAGCTATCCTGTTCCTCATAGGAGGAGCACTGCCCGGACGCATCTTTGCCAGAATCCCCGTTTCACAAGTCTTCCGCCGCTACACAGAAGGAAAAAAAGGATGGAAACGCCCGCTATTATTCGTGCAGTTTGCCGGCGTAGCTTTCATCTGCGGATTGATGTATGTGGTGATGCTGCAATACTACTATGTCTTGAACAAAGACCTGGGATACAATCCGAAGCGCGTTGTCGTAGCCAATACTGATTTCGGCAATAAAGAAAACCAGGACTATGCCCTGACTTTCTTCCGTGGCCTGCCTTATGTAGAGTCCGTGTCCAGTGCCGATTCCCATCCCGTCTATAGTTATAGTGGAACGATGATTCAGGATGAAAGTGGACAATCACTTTTCTCCTCCCGTTTTTGCGAAATGATGGAAGACTATCCAAAGATGATGGGTATGGTGATGAAGGAGGGGCGTATGCCACGGAATGAAAACGAAGTAGCCATCAATGAAACATACGGCGAATGGATGCATTGGGGAACAGAGCTATTGAACCGTACTGTCTATAATTCAGGCTACGTATGTAAAGTAGTGGGAGTGATTAAAGACTTCCGGATCGGTAATTTCACCAACCCGCAAGCACCCTTCATCCTGATGAGTACCAAGAATTTCGGAAACTGTGTTCATGTCCGGCTGAAAGAACCTTTTGCAGAGAATCTTCAGAAACTGAATAAAGTATCGGCAGACGCTTTCCCCGATAAAACGGTCGATTTCCGTTCGATGGAGCAGATGATAAAAGAGAGTTATAACTCCATCCGCGTCTTCAGCAATGCTACCATACTGGCGGCGGTTACCATGTTCTTTGTGATGATGATGGGATTGATAGGCTACACAACCGATGAAGTCCGCCGCCGTTCCAAAGAGATTGCCATACGTAAAGTCAATGGTGCCGAAGCCTCCGGCATTCTGGAAATGTTGGTGAAAGATGTGCTCTATGTAGCCGTTGCAGCCGTTGTGATCGGTGTAGCGGCATCATGGTACGTCAATGATATGTGGATGGATATGTTTGCCGAGCACGTGCCTGTCAGTTGGGCGGCGTATGTACTGATAGCGATTGTAAATCTTCTCGTTATCGTAGCCTGCGTACTTTGGAAATCGTGGCGGATTGCCAATGAAAATCCGGTGAATAGCCTTAAAAGTGAATAATTAAAAACATAAATAAAAAGAGTATGATTGAAATAAACAACATCAGTAAAGTATTCCGTACTTCCGAAGTAGAGACAGTTGCCTTGAATCACGTAAACCTTGAAGTAAAAGAGGGAGAGTTTGTAGCCATTATGGGCCCCTCCGGTTGTGGTAAATCCACTTTGTTGAATATTCTGGGTTTGCTCGATAACCCCACCGAAGGTTCCTACCGCTTGATGGGTGAAGAAGTGGGCGGATTGAAAGAGAAAGAACGTACCCATGTGCGTAAGGGCAAACTCGGATTCGTATTCCAGAGCTTTAACCTGATCGACGAGCTGAATGTTTACGAGAATGTAGAACTTCCTCTGACATACCTGGGCTTTAAAGCATCCGAACGCCGCCGCATGGTAGAAGACATTCTGAAACGGATGAACATCAGCCATCGTGCCAAACACTTTCCGCAACAACTTTCCGGTGGTCAGCAACAACGTGTAGCCATTGCCCGTGCCGTAGTGACCAACCCGAAACTGATTCTCGCCGATGAGCCGACCGGTAACCTCGACTCAAAGAATGGGGCAGAAGTGATGAACCTGTTGACCGAACTGAATAAAGAAGGAACAACCATCATCATGGTGACACACTCACAACACGACGCATCCTTTGCCCATCGTACAGTTCATTTGTTCGACGGCAGCCTGGTAGCCAGTGTGATAGCATAAACCAGATCAGAAGCAAGTATGAGACAAATCTATTATAGCATACGTACATTACTGCATGAGCGTACTTTGAATATCGTAAGAGTGCTCTCCCTTTCTTTAGGACTAACAGTTGGCATCTTGCTTTTCTCGCAAATAGCTTTTGAGATGAGCTATGAGAAATGTTACCCGGAAGCGGAGAATCTGATAATGGCGAGAATAGCGGCACAGAATATGACGACCGGCGAAGTGCAGGGTGATGACGGAATGAATTATGACTATACTGTCTGTGATCCGGTAGCTTTTACCTTGGCGCAGGATATGCCTGAAGAAATAGAATCAGCCACCTGTGTACTTCCTTCCCAGTTTTATCATATTTATAAGGAAGACAAACTGCTGTCAAAAGCAAATTACATGATGGTCGACACCTGTTTCTTTGAAACGATGGGTATACCCGTACTAAAAGGGAACGCGAAAGATCTCATCATCTCGAATAGCATATTTGTATCAGAACATTTTGCCCGTGAAACATTCGGTAGCGCAGACCCTATTGGGAAAACCCTTTCGGCCGACAAGCAGTTGGAGCTCACAATTCGCGGCGTCTATAAAGACATACCCGAAAATTCGATGCTCTCCCGTGACTTTGTGATTACCATCCACCGCGATGGTCGCTATGCGAGTGGTAACGGTTGGAATGGGAATGATATCTTTTATGCCTTTGCACGCTTGCGTCATGCGTCGGATATAGACAAGGTGAACAGCAAAATTCAACAAGTAATGGCAAAATACAGCCCCTTGCAATGGGATGACTGGAAGTTGGAATACAGCGTTGTTCCTCTTTCGAAACGCCATCTGGATTCTGCCGATACCCAGAAACGTTTGATGATATTCGGCTTCCTCGGCTTTTCAGTGTTTTTTGTAGCCATCATGAATTATATGTTGATTTCAATAGCCACTATCAGTCGTCGTGCAAAAAGCGTAGGAGTGCATAAATGCAGTGGAGCCAGTTCCGGAAACATCTTTGGCATGTTTCTGGCAGAAACCGGAGTATTGGTTCTACTATCCGTCCTGTTTAGCTTCCTGTTGATAATCAACATGGGCGAATTGATCGAAGACCTGTTGGGAACCAGCCTTGCCTCACTTTCCTCCTGGCAGGAGGCATACCGGGAAAACTGTTCTCACGTATTCCCGTCACGCAGGTATTCCGGCACTATACGGATGGAAAAAGAGGATGGAAACGTTCATTACTATTTGTCCAGTTCACGGGTACCTCCTTTGTACTCGGATTATTGCTGGTTACCCTGTTACAATATTCTCACCTGATGAATGGAGATATGGGAATCAAGATTCCGGGACTGGTAGAAGCCGAAACCTGGATGTCCGGCGAAACAGTAGAACATGTAAAAGACGAGTTGCTCCGCCAACCGATGGTGGACGGGGTATCGGCATCCACACACAGCGTACTGGGAGAATATTGGACACGTGGATTGATTGGTAACGACGGCAAACGCATTGCCACCCTTAATTTCAATATGTGCGACTATGATTATCCGAATGTGATGGGAATCAGAATAACAGAAGGCACTACCATCAAGAAAAAAGGCGATCTATTGGTAAATAAAGAACTCGTTCGTTTGATGAAATGGACCGATGGTGCCGTAGGAAAATCAGTGAGTGGGGTAGAAGGTACCAATCGTGGGAGTGTTTGATGATATTCGTAATAGAAGTTTCTATTCCAGTCAGTCTCCTATCGTATTGATTGCCGATAAAGAATCGGCCAATCACACCATCAATGTTCGTCTAAAAGAACCCTATGACGAGAACCTGAAACGCTTGAACGAATGTGTGGCAAAAACATTCCCGAATGTAGCCCTGAACTTCAATTCAGTAGACAGCATGATTCGCGAAGGCTATAAGAGCGTATACCGTTTCCGTAACGCAGTCTGGATTTCGTCCTGCTTCATCCTGCTTATTGTCATCACGGGATTGATTGGCTATGTGAATGGAGAAACTCAACGCCGCAGCAAGGAAATAGCCATACGCAAAGTGAATGGGGCAGAGGCCTCCGGCATCCTGAAACTATTGATATACGACATTCTGAATATCTCCGTAATCTCTGTGCTGATAGGTACTGCCGCTTCCTATTTTACAGGCCAAATATGGTTGGAACAGTTTAGCGAACGAATTGATATGGATCTGTTACTTTTTATAGGAATAGCCCTGCTGGTACTATTGGTTATCGTGGCTTGCGTGGTAGTGAAAGCCTGGCACGTTGCCAATGAAAACCCCGTAAAGAGCATCAAAGCAGAATAAAGAATAAAAACCAACAGGCGGAGTAAAGCAGTTAATGCTTTATTCCGCTACCGTTTCCGGATGTTGTTTAGACACTTTCTTAATGTAAATCATCAGACTGACAACCGCCGTAATAAACGCCAATGCATCCGATACCGGCATACTAATCCAGATACCTTCCAATCCCCACCAGTTGGGAAAGAGCAGCAAGCAAGGCAAAAGATAAAGCAACTGTCGCGTCAGCGAAAGGAAAATACTTATTTTAGCCTTCCCGATACTTTGGAAGAAGTTACCAATCACAATCTGCGCCCCTACAAACGGGAACATCAATACAGCCAGCCGGATACCGTCTACGGCCAAATCAATCAATTCATCGCTATCCGTGAAAAGAGCCGATACGGCATGAGGGAAGAACTCGCAGATAATAAACCCGCTACTGGTAATCACGACCCCGGAGATAATCCCCAGTCGCAATGTCTGTTTCACACGGTCTATCTTCTGTGCTCCGAAGTTATACCCCACAATAGGCTGCATACCCATCGTCAGACCTAACACAATCATCACATAAAGCGTCAGCAAACGGTTAATAATCCCATAAGCACCAATCGCCATATCGCCCCCGTAATTTTGCAGACTGTTATTGATGATAATCACAATGGCACACGCACACACATTCATCAGGAAAGGAGACATACCGATGGCGAAGATACTCTCCACAATCCTCCGTTTCATCTTCCAGATATTCCCCTCAAAATGCACCGTACTGTCTTTCTTGACAAAATGGCTCACCACCCACACCATACCGATCAACTGTGAAATCACCGTTGCCGTAGCAGCTCCCCTCATTCCCCATTCAAAGTGGAAAATAAAGATAGGAGCGAGGATAATGTTCGCTACCACCGTCACCATCGAAGTCAACATCGCCTTTTTCGGGTATCCGGTAGCACGCATCACGTTGTTCAACCCAATCATCGTATAAGTGATAGGAGTACCCAATAAGATCACCTGCATAAAGCTCCGCGCATAAGGAAGCGTCTCGCTACTGGCCCCGAAGAAAACCAATATATCATCCAGGAAGATGAAAGACAAAATACCAAAGAAGAACGAATTAGTGATACAGAGCATCAACGTGTGTGACAAGATTTCCGTAGCCCCCTTCATGTCCTTTTGCCCCAGACGGATAGACGCCAGCGTAGAACCGCCCGCCGATACCAATGTACAGAAAGCCACCACCAGATTCATCAGCGGAAAGCTGATGGCTAGTCCGGCAATCGCCATTGGGCCTACACCATGTCCGATGAAGATACTATCAATAATATTATAGATAGAAGTAATCGTCATTCCGATAATTGCAGGAATGGAATATTGTAACAGCAATTTGCCGATACTTTCTTTGCCTAAGATATGTGGGTCGTTCTTGCTCATGCGCTAGTAGATTTTGTTGGATAAAAACGTATGTTACGTTTTTTTTAGCTTTGCAAAGGTACGAATTATTTGCCTGATTCGATGATTATTCGGAACTTTGCAACGACGGATACACAAGGTTTAACGTTTAGGTAAAAAGAAAGTTTATATATGAATACAACGAAAACGATTGCGGCACTCTTCGATTTTGATGGTGTCATTATGGATACAGAAACGCAGTACACAGTCTTCTGGGACGAGCAGGGACGGAAATATCTGAATGAAGAAGATTTCGGCCGCCGTATTAAGGGACAGACATTATTGCAAATCTATGAAAAGTATTTCTCGGACCAACCCGAAGCCCAGCTTGAAATAAGCGCCGAACTCTACGTTTACGAGCAAAAGATGTCCTACGAATACATCCCCGGAGTAGAAGCCTTTATAGCCGATCTTCGCCGTAACGGTGCAAAGATAGCCGTAGTCACCAGCTCCAACGAAGAGAAGATGGCTAACGTCTACAATGCCCACCCCGAATTTAAAGGAATGGTAGACCGCATCCTGACCGGAGAGATGTTTGCCCGTTCCAAACCGGCTCCCGACTGCTTCCTGCTCGGGATGGAAATCTTTGAAGCCACCCCCGAAAACACCTACGTCTTTGAAGATTCTTTCCACGGCCTGCAAGCCGGAATGACTTCCGGGGCAACAGTGATCGGACTTGCCACCACCAATACACGTGAAGCCATCACTGGCAAAGCACATTATATAATAGACGACTTCACCGGCATGACCTACGACAAGCTCCTGATCCTGCATCGTTAAGAGAAAGAATAAATCCGAAACGCATTATTGCACTTGATAAATCGCTTCCTTATATTGTTAAGGAGCTTTTATTATACCTCACAGAATCCTTCCAACCGCCTCCCCAGCTATCCAAGCGAGGTGTTTGAAAGGATTTTTTGCATTTCCTTCTCTGTTATGAATTAAATGTTATAACTTTGCCGCGATTTTTGAAGGCGCTTGACGTCGTTTTAATTTTTAATCATTAATTTTTAATTTAAAAAGACATGGCTGGTTATATATCAGATGACTCAAGAAAGGTGACTACTCATCGCCTGGTTGAAATGAAACAGAGAGGTGAAAAAATATCTATGCTGACTGCTTATGATTACACAATGGCACAGATTGTAGACGGTGCGGGAATGGACGTAATCCTGGTAGGCGACTCCGCTTCCAATGTAATGGCAGGTAATGTGACAACACTTCCTATCACACTCGACCAAATGATCTATCATGCCAAATCCGTGGTACGCGGCGTGAAACGTGCGATGGTAGTGGTTGATATGCCTTTCGGATCCTATCAGGGCAACGAGATGGAAGGACTTGCTTCTGCCATCCGTATCATGAAAGAAAGCCACGCTGACGCTTTGAAGCTCGAAGGTGGTGAAGAAATCATAGACACGGTGAGACGCATCGTATGTGCTGGCATTCCGGTAATGGGACATCTGGGACTCATGCCTCAATCCATCAATAAATACGGCACCTATACCGTGCGTGCCAAAGACGACGCCGAAGCCGAAAAACTGATTCGCGACGCCCATCTATTAGAAGAAGCAGGCTGTTTTGCCATTGTACTCGAAAAGATTCCCGCAACCCTTGCCGAACGCGTAGCATCCGAACTGACCATACCTATTATCGGTATCGGTGCCGGTGGCCACGTAGACGGTCAAGTATTGGTGATTCAGGACATGCTTGGCATGAACAACGGATTCCGTCCGCGTTTCTTGCGTCGTTATGCTGACTTGTACACGGTGATGACCGATGCCATCAGCCGTTACGTTTCTGACGTGAAGAATTGCTACTTCCCCAACGAGAAGGAACAATATTAAATATAGTATATGGCAGTTAAATTGTGGACAGTTCATTTTATGCGGATATGTGTAGCTAATTTGCTGTTGTTTATATCCTTGTATGTGTTATTTCCGGTGCTTTCCGTAGAGATGGCCGACCGTCTCGGAGTGCCGGCTGCACAGACAGGAGTAATCTTTCTTTTTTTTACATTGGGAATGTTCCTGATCGGTCCTTTCCATGCCTATTTGGTGGACGCTTACAAACGGAAGCACGTATGTATATATGCTTTCGCTCTTATGGTGGTAGCGACGGTAGGCTATGCGTTTGTGACGAACCTTACGGAACTTATCCTGTTAAGCACTGTACAAGGATTGGCGTTCGGTGTAGCCACTACTGCGGGTATCACGTTGGCTATCGATATCACCAACTCTACGCTCCGTAGTGCAGGGAATGTCAGTTTTTCGTGGGTAGCCCGTTTGGGAATGATTCTAGGTATTATCCTCGGAGTATGGCTTTATCAAAGCCAATCCTTCCAAACCCTGCTCACTGTATCTGTCATAACCGGAGCTGTCGGAATCCTCATGTTATCAGGAGTCTACGTACCTTTCCGTGCGCCGATTGTCACCAAACTCTATTCCTTCGACCGCTTCCTATTGCTTCGTGGATGGGTTCCTGCCATCAATCTGATCCTGATAACCTTCATTCCGGGACTGCTGGTTCCCATGGTACACCCTTTCCTAAACGATTTCGTACTCGGAAACACAGGAATCCCCGTACCGTTCTTTGTAGGAACAGCCCTCGGATACATCGTTTCCCTGTTCTTTGCACGTCTGTTTTTCCTGAAAGAGAAAACACTGCGGCTGGTCATTATAGGACTCGGATTGGAAATCGTAGCCATGTCCCTACTGAATACAGACATCTCCATAGGCATTTCCTCCGTACTCTTAGGACTGGGCTTAGGCTTTATCCTGCCGGAATTTCTGGTGATGTTCGTAAAGCTATCCCACCATTGCCAACGCGGAACAGCCAACACCACCCATCTGCTGGCAACCGAAATCGGCATTTCCCTGGGAATCGCTACCGCCTGCTACATGGAATTGGATACAGATAAGATGCTACATACCGGACAGATAGTAGCATCCATTGCTTTACTCTTCTTTGCATTGATTACCTATCCTTATTATATAAAGAAGAAAGTAAGATAGGAGAGTAGCCGGAATTAATTCCGGCTAACTTGTTTTACTCCCTTTATAGTACGTAATTTCTTGATAAGAGCCTCCAAACGTCCCGTATCACCCACCATGACCGTCAGTGTTCCGGAGAACAAACCGTCGTTCGAGTCAATACCGATGGAGCGCAGCGTGATACCATTCTCTTTGGATATAATAGAAGTGATATTAGTCACGATACCAATATCATCATGCCCTACAACCCGCAGCGTGATAGGATATTGCGTACCTACCGATTTCCCCGCCCAACGAGCCTTCACAATACGATAACCGAAACGTTCGCGCATCTGATTGGCATTCGGACAGTCCGCCCGGTGTATCTTGATACCACCGCTTACCGTAACGAAACCAAACACATCATCCCCGTAAATCGGATTACAACATTTAGCCAACTTGAATTCCAACCCTTTCAGATTCTGATCGATCACCAGAACATCTTCCTTAGACGTCGTTTCCTCTTGTTGCGCAGCCTGCAAGTTATACCCTTCGGCACTGCGATACACAATTTCATCGTGCGTATCACTGTCCCGCTTCTGTTGCTCCACATACTTATCCAGAATCTCGTTAACGTCCAGTCCACCGTCGGCAATCTGCTGATAAAACTCCGTCACATTCTTGAAGCCCAAACGCTTGATGAGGCGCATCATGGTCGCTTCATCATATTCCAACTTACGATTCTTGAATTTCCGTTCCAGCGTCTCCTTGGCAAAAGCGTGCTGGCGTGCCACCATCTCTTTGAGAGCCTGCCTTATCTTGGTGCGCGCTTTGGAAGTCGTCACGATGTTCAGCCAGTCCTGCTTCGGCGTCTGGGTGTTTGAAGTCATGATCTCCACTTGGTCGCCGCTGTTCAGTTTCTGTTTGAGCTGCACATTCTTGCCGTTCACTTTCGCGCCGATACACTTGCATCCCAACTTACTATGGATATGGAAAGCAAAATCCAATACCGTAGCCCCTTTGGCGAGCTTGAACAAATCCCCCTTGGGCGTGAAGACAAACACTTCATCCTCGTAGAGATCCATCTTAAACTGATCCATCACTTTCAGTGAATCGTTGTCTGCATTCTCCAACGCCTCCCGCACAGAAGTCAACCACTCGTCCAGACCCGTTTCACCCTTGATACCTTTATATCTCCAGTGAGCAGCCAATCCGCGTTCCGCGATCTCGTCCATGCGGCGGGTACGTATCTGCACTTCCACCCATTTCCCTTCCGGGCCCATCACAGTGATGTGCAACGACTCGTAACCATTACTTTTAGGGATAGAGAGCCAGTCGCGCAGACGTTTCGGGTTCGGCTGGTACATATCCGTAACAATCGAATAAACCTGCCAACATTCCTGCTTCTCCTTAGCCGGGTCCGGTTCCGAATCGAGGATGATACGGATGGCGAACAAGTCATAAATCCCCTCAAAAGACGTTTTCTGCTTCTGAATCTTGTTCCATATCGAATGAATCGACTTGGTACGCCCCTTGATGTCGAACTTCAATCCCGCTTCCGACACCTTCCTCTGGATCGGTTCGATAAAAGCAGCGATATACTTGTCGCGGGACGCCTTCGTCTCGTTCAGCTTATCCTTGATAAAATAATACGTTTCCTTCTGCGTATATTTGAGAGACAAATCTTCCAGTTCCGATTTCAGCTTGTACAATCCCAGCTTATGTGCCAGCGGAGCATACAGGTAAGCAGCCTCGTTCGCCACTTTGAGCCGGTCCTCCTCGTTGCCCGTGTCCTTGATTTGGCGCATCACATTCACACGATCCGCAATCATAATCAGGATCACACGCATATCCTCCGCAAAAGAAAGCAGCAGATTACGGAAGTTTTCCGACTCGATAGCCGGACTCTTCGCATACAGTTCGTTCGTTTTCACCAATCCCTTGATGATACTTGCTACGTCATCCCCATATTCGGCGTTCACCTCGTCGATAGACAATACATGCCCCTTCACGATTTCGTGCAACATGATACCGATCAGGCACGAACCTTTCATACCGATTTCCTCGGCAACGATCACTGCCGTTTGTAAATCTCTGATGACGGGATTCATCCCGAAGTTATTGCGTTGCAGACCGTTACACTGGGCCGCTTTGATAAGATGTCTCTTTAACTTTAGGCAATCCTTCCAGGAAATGCTATCTCCTGCAGATTGCAACAAATGCCGGTAGAGTGAAAAAAGCTCCTTTTTTTCCTCTGATGTAAAAAAGTCGTCCATATTCAATCTTGTTAATTCGATGTAAAATTAGTTTTTTTCCTGCACATTCAAAAGGAAGTAACAATTATTTGTTATCAGTAACTTATAAATATGGTTTGGTTATCAATATGTCACTTTTCAGCCCTAAAAGAACCAAAGTGAAGAACAATAAAAAAGAACCATTTTAAAGAACCGATTATGATAGGGCAGATTTTTTTCAATGAAGTTAGGGCTAGTTTTAATTTGAGGAAACCGAAAAGTGACAAACCAACGAATATTTATCTAGTATGTCGAATAGATAAAAAGCAGGTAAAGTTATCAACTGGTGTTAGGGTATATCCAGACCAGTGGAATACTAAAAAGCAGGAAGCGTATGTAAGTCCACGGTTAACTGAATTGGATAATATAAATAACGCAATAGTAAACGATGAAATAAATAAACTTAGAACAGACTTTCTTGAATTTAAGCGTTATATTTGCGATAATCCAAATGAGATTGATAATAGCTTATTTTTATTAAAGAAATATATTTACAAAGACAAAATGGTGAAACAACAAGAATTGCAAAAGCCTGTTCAATGGCTTCGTATGACTATTAGCCAAGATAAAACGATAAAATCAGATGGACAAAGGAATACATTGGCTATTTATTTGGGACATTTAAAAGTATTTGAAGAATTTTTAAAAGCAACAGATAGAGATGATATAACGTTTACTGACATAAATTTGGCTCTAATCAAAGATTATGAGACTTATCTGTTTAATAGACAGGTAGGCAAGGGGAAGACTACTAAAACAAGTACTGTTGGAAATAAAGTAACAGCTTTAATTTCAATTATTAAGCGAGCAGAGCCATACGGTTTGATAGATATTTCTGCTGCAAAGTTGAATCAGTATAAGAAGCCCAAAAGTAGAGAAGGTGATGATAATGAAATATATCTGTCAGAAGAAGAAGTAAGCAGAATGTATGCTTTAGAACTCAAAGGCTTAGAAGAAAAGGCTAGAGATGTTTTTGTATTACAATGTTGGACAGGGCAGAGGTTCAGTGATATGCAATTATTAAATGGTGGTACTGTAAAAGACTTTAATAATGGGAAGATATTGGAAATAGTGCAAAAGAAACGAACACATAAAGTTTCGATACCATTGTTTCCTATTGCTTTAGAGATACTGGAAAAGTATAATTTTCAAGTACCCAAAGTACGTGAGAATACTATGTTGAAATACATAAAGGAAGCAGGACAAAAGGCAGGTATAATAGGCAAACATATTGTAACAGAAGATAGAGGTTCAAAAATAACTAATACTACTTATTATAGATATGAATTGATAGGTACACATACAGGAAGACGTTCGTTTATTAGTAATATGCTGAAACGTGGCTATGATAGTCATATACTTATGAGAATAACAGGGCATACTACAGAAATGGCATTTAAGAAATATGCTAAAATAAGTTCAGAAGATGCAGCTAACTTGATGCTAGAAACAGAAGCTAACAAGATTGAACAAACTAGTAAAGTTGAGCAGTCTAATAAGGTTACTACTGTTAGTAATGAGAATATAGCAGAAGCAATAAGTAAAGGCATTGAAGCTGGTTTGAAACATAAGAATGATATAGCTTATGACTTGTTATTTAATAGTCAGGAAAGTAATATTGAATCTTACGGAATAGATAGAGATGTGGATATAAGCCAATTCGATTTAAATAGAAATGAGCTAGACTTTCTTAATAAAACGAGTGATGAGTTTGAAGTTGGAGCACCATCTTTAAAGGTGAGGAAAATATCGGCGGAACCCTCGGTTATCAGAATGGTTCCGTCTACATCGGCGTCACGGAGACCGCCCTCCACTGCTTTCTTCTCAAAAAGCTCTCCTCTTTTCACCGGCAGTACCCCGGCGTCCGCCTGAAGCTCACCAGCGGCACCACGCCCAATACGCTGGCAGATCTGAAAGCCGGTAAGACCGACCTTGCCGTGGTGACTACCCCCATCCGGGAGGATCCCCATTTCCGGGTCACTCTGGTAAAGGAATGTCAGGATATTCTGGCCGGAGGCAGCAATTATTCCTATCTCAAAGGGAAAAAAGTTCCCCTCTCCGAGGTCCAGCAGTACCCCTTTGTCTCCCTCGCAGAAAACACAATGACTTATGCCCTCTATAAGGAATTTTACGCCTCCCACGGCCTGATCCTGAAACCGGATATCGAGCTTGCCACGGCGGATCTCATGGTTCCCGTCATCCGGCAGGGCCTGGGCGTAGGCTTCATCCCCCGGGAGCTCGTGAAAAAGGAGCTGGAGGAAGGCAGTATCGTGGAGATCGAGATCGAAGAAAAGATCGAAGGCCGCCACATCTGTATGGTGGAGGACCGGCAGAAACCCCTGAGCGTGGCCGCCCGCCATCTGATCCGCCTTTTAAAAGGAAAGGAACCGGCGTAAATGAGGAAGTTTTGGTAGAAAAAAGTAAGGAAGTATGCTATGATGCAGAATTGCGTGAACTGCAAAGCAGCGGAGCAATTCATCGGCATCAATTACTAAATAATCAACAATAAGGAGATTTTACCATGCGTTTAAGAAATATACCGGGTGCGGACGAAGCCGTATCCAACAGCCCCTGGGTCATCCAGGATGCAGAGACAAAAAAAGGAAAATGGAGTGAGGTTTTCGGAAAAGACCAGCCCCTCTACATCGAAGTGGGTATGGGAAAAGGCCAGTTCATCACCGAGCTTTCCCGGAGGAATCCCGAGATCAACTACATCGGCATCGAGCGCTACACCAGCGTTCTCTACCGGGCGCTCCAGAAGCGCGAACTTCTCACCGAGGAATGTGGCGAGGAATTCCCCAACCTCCGTTATCTCTGCGTGGATGCCAAGGACCTTCCCAACTTCTTTGGAAAAGGCGAGGTGGACCGGATCTATCTTAATTTCTCCGATCCCTGGCCGAAAGAACGCCATGCGAGACGGAGACTCACCTCCCGCGAATTTCTGGCCCGTTATGAGGAGATCCTGGCTGACGGCGGCCTCGTGGAGTTCAAGACCGACAACCGCAGCCTTTTCGATTTCTCCCTGG
>ENA-ORLY01002573-ORLY01002573.1-human-gut-metagenome-genome-assembly--contig:-NODE-2573-length-16854-cov-16.877928_pt1 | contig 16854 bp, 16 predicted proteins | sample MGYA00243071_ERZ508832 | MGnify/ENA primary metagenome ERZ508832 (study PRJEB26277, sample SAMN04329777) | human gut metagenome | biome: human-associated habitat | host: Homo sapiens | place: USA... | reverse complement strand
ACCGCCGTCAAAGCATTTTCACTCAGCCGCGCTACAAACGCGCTGTCTATCAGATTATAGGAATATTGCAGAAACATGGAAATCAGCGGTGGTATCGACATTTGCCAGATGAGTTTTCCAACGGGCGCAACCGCCATTTTGTTATTGGTCTGCATACTTTCCCTCTTCTCCACAAATTGTCCGAACAATATAGTTTTGTTTGCGTTCTGCGGGCTGACCGGCTTCCTGGGCCGGATAAGTCCCTGCTTCCAGTACGGCGTCCAAAGCCTTGGAAGGGACAGATTCCGATTTATAAGCCCGTACACTACGGCACGTCTTGATAAGAGACAAAAAATTTTTTCCCATACAGATATAGTCCTCCATTCTGCTAATACTTCCGAGATACAGGCAACAAAAAAGCCACACAACTATCACAAGATAGCTGTGTGGCAAAAAGATGATCGAATCCGGAAAAGTCCACTAAAGTTTTGCGTTTATCATTATAGCGAACTTGAAGGAGACTGTCAAGCATCAATCATTACGGAATTGTGTCGTCTGTCTGTTGTTTTTTGTGTTACTTTATGGCACATGAGAAATTCTGTCTGGTTTTGTACTCGTGGTGAATGGGCATGTTCTCCCATTGGGAGGCCACCCACCAGTCCAATTCATTCAGTACGATATTGGATAGGATGCCGCCCTGCGGTGTTCCCTTAGTCGGGTAATCGCAGCACATAGCTGGCGGCGGCGTTGCCCTTATCGGCATCACCCTGATCCCCCCGCTGCGCGGTCTGTTCGGCTGATTCTTTCCGGGCGGCGATTGCCGCCCCGTACATATTTACTTGCAAGCATTTCCAGCCCCTCCGTGGCAAATGGATTTATTATTATAAAGGAAGCGCATTGCAAAACGAATATTCACTGTTACCTGAAAGGAAGGCGATTTTTATGCAGATTCTAACTCACCTTATTTTTTTGCTCAACCTGCTCAAGACCCTTATCAACCATTTTTCTTGATGGGTGGTGGCGCTGAGTGGAAACCGTTCTCAAAGCGATTTCGGATTGGATCAAATCTTTGCTGACAGCGGCGATCATGTCCAATCTCAACGGTCTGTTTGACGATGTGAACACGCAGGTGGGCAACATCGCACAGCAGTTCGGCACCAAACCATCCAGTTTTGAACCGCGCGTTTTTGCTATGATCGAAGCCCTCTCCCGGAATGTGGTGCTGCCCATTGCAGGCATAATTTTGACCTTCATTGCCTGTTATGAGCTGATAGAGATGATCACCCAGCACAACAACATGGCACAATTTGAGCCTGCACTGTTGATGAAATGGATCTTCAAGACTGCCATTTCGGTTTGGATGATCTCGAATACGTTTGACATCATCATGGCGGTGTTCGATGTGACCCAGCAGGTCGTGGCAAATTCCAGCGGCATTATTTCCGGCAACACACGGGTCAACGACATCGGGCTTTCCATGCTGCAATCCAGCATGATGCAGATGGACGTAGGACCCCTGTTCGGGCTGTTCTTGCAGTCCTTCTTCATCGGTATCACCATGCGCATCCTGTCCATCGTGATTTTCGTCATCGTCTACGGAAGAATGATTGAGATCTACATGATGGTCAGTCTGGCTCCGGTGCCCATGGCAACATGGGGCAACCATGAGCAATCCCATGTTGGACAGAACTATCTTCGTTCTCTGTTCGCGCTGGGATTTCAAGGTTTCCTGATCCTGATCTGCGTGGCGATCTACGCTGTTCTGCTCCAGAATGTTGCAATATCCGGGGATGCCATCAACTCGATCTGGAGCATCGTGGGGTATACCGTGCTGCTCTGCTTCTCGCTGTTCAAGACCAGCTCTGTCGCCAAAACTCTGCTGGGTGCCCATTGATTCGGAGGTGAAATTTTGGCAGCTTATATTTCCGTGCCGCGCGATTTCAGCAAGGTGAAGTCCAAAGTAGCCTTCAATTTGACCGCCCGGCAGCTCGTCTGTTTTGGTGCAGCGGCAGTCGTAGGGGTGCCGCTGTTCTTTGTCCTGCGGGATACCGCAGGCAATTCCGGCGCTACCCTCGGCATGATGGCAGTCATGCTGCCCATGTTCTTTCTGGCGATGTATCAGAAGAACGGCCAGCCCGCTGAAAAGATTCTGCGGTATTACCTCCAGGCGCGTTTTATTCGTCCGAAGGTGCGTCCGTACCAGACCTGCAATTACTATGCACTGCTTATGAAGGGAGATGACACCCATGATTCCGTTTCTGAAAAAGAATAAAGACGGCAAAAAGCCGCCCAAGCCCACAGTGCCCCGCACGGCACAGGAGAGCATTCCGTTCCAGCGGATGTTTGAGGACGGCACCTGCCGTGTCCGTCCCGGCTACTACACCCGCACCATCCAGTATCAGGATATCAACTATCAGTTGGCGCAGCAGGAGGACAAGACCGCCATCTTTGAGGAATGGTGCAGTTTTCTCAACTTTTTCGACAGCTCTATCCACTTTGAACTGTCTTTCGTGAATACCGCCACCGATTCGGCAGACTTCGAGAAGTCCATCCGCATCCCGTACCAGCAGGATGGCTTTGATGATGTGCGAGCCGAGTACAGCCAGATGTTGCGGCAGCAGCTTTCCAAGGGAAACAACGGCCTGACGAAAACGAAGTTTCTGACCTACGGCATCGAGGGCGACAGCATGGCGCAGGTCAAACCTCGGTTGGAGCACATCCAGAACGACCTGATGAACAATTTCCACCGGCTTGGCGTTCTGGCAAAGCCGTTGGACGGTACGGAGCGTCTGCGGCTGATGCACGGGATGCTGAACATGGATGGAGCCAACAAGTTCCACTTCAACTGGAAAGACCTTGTGCCCAGTGGTCTGTCCGTAAAGGATGCCATTGCCCCCACTGCGCTGGCGTTTAAGAACAGCCGCACCTTTCAGATGGGCGGCATCTTCGGAGCGGTCAGCTTTCTGAATATCACGGCTTCTGACCTGAGCGACCAGTTGCTGAAGGATTTTCTGGACATGGATTCCAGCCAGATCGTTACCATGCACATCCAGTCTGTTGACCAGAACAAGGCCATCAAAACCATCAAGCACACCATCACCGAACTCGACCGCAGCAAGATCGAGGAGCAGAAAAAAGCTGTCCGCGCCGGATACGATATGGACGTTTTGCCGTCCGATTTGGCAACCTACGGCAGAGATGCCAAGGCACTTTTGAAGGAATTGCAGAGCCAGAACGAGCGGATGTTCCTTGTCACTTTTCTGGTGTTGAACACCGGCAAGACCGAGCAGGAACTGGAAACCAACGTGTTTCAGGCAGTCAGTATTGCCCAGAAGCACAACTGCGAATTATGCCGCCTTGATTTTCAGCAGGAGCAGGGGCTGATGAGCAGCCTGCCACTGGCAGACTGCCAGATTGAGATCCAGCGCGGTCTGACCACCAGCAGCACAGCGATTTTTGTGCCGTTTACCACACAGGAACTGTTCGACAACGGCAAGGAAAGCCTGTATTATGGCTTGAACGCCCTGTCCAACAACCTGATTATGGTAGACCGGAAAAAACTGAAGAATCCCAATGGCCTGATCCTCGGCACCCCCGGCTCTGGCAAGTCGTTCAGCGCAAAGCGTGAGATCTGCAACGCATTCCTCGTGACGGACGATGATATTATCATCTGCGACCCGGAAGCAGAATACGCTCCGCTGGTGGAGCGTCTGCATGGGCAGGTTATTCACATCGGTCCCGCCAGCACCCAGTATATCAACCCCATGGACATCAACAGCAATTACAGCGAGGAGGACAATCCGCTGGCATTGAAAGCTGACTTTATTCTTTCTCTGTGTGAGCTGGTGGTGGGCGGCAAAGAGGGCTTGCAGCCGGTAGAAAAGACGGTCATTGACCGCTGTGTTCATGTGGTCTACCGCAAGTATTTCGAGAATCCGACCCCGGAAAATATGCCGCTGCTGGAAGATCTGTACAACGCCCTGCTGACGCAGGACGAACCGGAAGCGCGCCATGTGGCGGCAGCATTGGAGATCTACGTCAAAGGTTCTTTGAACATCTTCAACCATCACACCAACGTGGACATTCACAACCGCATTGTCTGCTTCGACATCAAGCAGCTGGGCAAGCAGCTCAAAAAGCTGGGAATGCTCATCGTGCAGGATGCCGTGTGGGGGCGCGTGACCGCCAACCGCAGTGCCGGAAAATCCACCCGGTACTATGCAGACGAATTCCACCTTTTGCTGAAAGAAGAGCAGACTGCGGCCTATTCTGTGGAGATCTGGAAGCGTTTCCGCAAGTGGGGCGGCATCCCGACAGCCCTAACGCAGAACGTCAAAGATCTGCTGGCAAGTCCCGAAGTATCGAATATTTTTGAGAACTCGGACTTTGTGTATATGCTCAATCAGGCGAACGGTGATAGGCAGATCCTCGCAAAGCAGCTCAACATCTCTCCCCATCAGCTTTCTTATGTGACCCACTCCGGCGAAGGCGAGGGACTGCTGTTTTTCGGCAACGTGATCCTGCCCTTTGTTGACCACTTCCCGAAAGACCTTGAACTCTACCGCATCCTCACGACCAAACTCAACGAGATCTCGGAGGGCACACAGAAATGAGCAATCCGAAGCTGAACATCAAGGAGGAAACCTCAACCAAAAAGACCCGTTCTCCCCCGAAGAAAACGAGGGTGGAGCAGTCGGTGCCCAAAAAGAAAAAGCTGAAAACCGATGCAGATAAAGCTGCGGAAAAGGCACAGCATCTGCGGTTTGGCAAGGCGGAACTGACCCCGGACGAGTTGAGCCGTTTGAGCAAGGCACAGAAGCGGGAAATGTACGCCGCCCATGCCGCCCGGTCTGCGGTGCACCGGGAGGTTGACCAGTACGAGGATGACAATGTGGGCACGCAGGCTTTGAGCGAGGGCGAAAAGGCGGCTGGAAGTGTCCGGGATATTTCCAAGAGCCGTTACGCCAAAAAGCTGAAAAAGAAAGCCAAGATGCAGGGCAAGAAAGGCACCAAAACCGCAAAATCTTCTGCACAGGAGCCAACTGCGGCACAAGATACAGGCGCATCCGGCACCGGCAAGGGTGGCTCCAACTGGCTTTCACGCTGGAAACAGCGGCAAGAAATCCACAAAAGCTACTATGCCGCCGCCCGGTCCGGCACAGCGGCGCAGACCGCAGGCGGTAAGGCTGCATCCAATGGCGCATCTGCTGCCCGATCCGGCGTGGAACAGGCGGTGGAGAAAGGCAAAACTGCCGTCAGCACCGCTGTAAAGGGGCTGATGAATGCCGCCAAGAGCAACGCACACGTTCTGGTGATCGTGGGCGTTTTTCTTTTGCTCATCCTCATGGTGATGTCGGGCTTTTCCTCCTGCGGAATCCTCTTTTCCGGCGGTACGCAGGTGTCCGGGCAGACCATGTACTCTGCCGAGGACCGGGACATCCGGGGCGCAGAACAGGACTACAAGAAGCTGGAAAAGGAGCTGGATAAAAAGATCAAGCGCACTCCCACCGACCACCCCGGCTACAACGAGTACCAGTACCATCTTGACCCCATCGAGCATGACCCATGGCAGCTCACTTCGTTCCTGACCACCTTGTATGATGACTACACCCGCAGCGAGGTACAGGGAAAACTGAAGGAGACCTTCAAAAAGCAGTACAAACTGACCACATGGGTGGAGGTGCAGACCCGGTATATGACTGTGTGGGTCATGACTCCCGCAGGAATCCCAGTCCCCACGCAGGTGCCCTATGAGTACCGCATCTTCCACACCAAGCTGGTCAATCGTGGCTTGGAGGTGGTCATCCGGGAAGAATTGGATGCTGACCAATGGAAACGGTACGAGATCTTTCAGGATACGCTGGGCGGCAGACCTTATCTTTTTAATGGAGGCTTGCCGCCCGGTGGCTCGGATGGCTCCGGCACACCGGGCATCGACTATCAGATTCCGGCAGAAGCCCTGACGGATGAGGAGTTCGCCGCCATCTACAAGGAAGCTCAAAAGTATGTTGGTACGCCCTATGTGTGGGGTGGTTCTACCCCGGAAACAGGGTTTGATTGCAGCGGTTATGTCTGCTGGGTCTACAACCAGAACGGCTACAATGTGGGGCGCACCACCGCCAACGGCTTGTGGAACAAAAGCCAGCATATTTCCGAAGCCGAAGCAAAGCCCGGAGATTTGGTCTTTTTCAAAGGCACCTACGACACCCCCGGCATGAGCCATACCGGGATCTATCTGGGCAATGGCATGATGGTCAGTGCCGGAGACCCTATCAAGTACGCAAACATTCACTCGTCCTACTGGGAGAAGCATCTCGCCGGATTCGGACGGCTTTCAAAATGATTGGAGGAGTTACTATGAGCGAAAAATCGGATAAGCTGCGGGCAATGCTGGAAAAAGAGAAGGAGCGCCGCATCAAGCTGAACAACCGCATCGAGATTTTGGAGCGGCGCATTCAGGAGGAGGATTCCGCCGAGGTCAACGAGATGGTGCGGACTGCAAAGGTCACGCCGGAACAGCTCGCCGCCCTGCTGCGGCAGTCGGCTGCCACCACCCCGAACCCGGCTGCGCTGTCTGCTGTGGGTGCAACTTTTGAGAAGGAGGTCGATGCAGATGAAGATTAAGAAACTGGGTGCGCTGCTGGTATCGGCGGCACTGTGCGCTGGCATGGCGGCTCCTGCCTTTGCCTTCGAGGGCGAAGCCGCCCCCGTGGAGCAGCCTATCCTGCCGGAGGTGGTGGAAAATGTAGTCACCGTCACGGACGAAACCTCTGGTGCCCTGACCCCGGAGGGCAATCTGACATTGGTGGACGATTACCACACCAATTATTCGGACGGCTCCGGGCAGCAGTTCATTACGCTGGTCAGCAAATCCGGCAACACGTTCTATCTGGTCATCGACCGCAACGCCAAGGGGCAGCAGACCGTCCACTTTATGAATCTGGTGGACGAAGCCGACCTGCTGACACTGATGGAGGAGGAAGAAGCGGACGCTTATACCGCCGAAAAAGAAGCGGCGGCGCAGGCGGAACAGGATCGGATGAAAGCCGAGGAGGAAGCCAAGAAAGCTGCGGAAGAAGCGGCGGCATCCGGCACGGAACAGCCCAAGGAAAACAAGGTCACAAAAATCGCATCCGGCTTTCTGGGCGTGGTGGTGCTGATTGCGCTGGCGGCAGGCGGCATTTTTTATGCTTTCACAAAGCAGAAGCAGAAAAAGCAGGCCGAAAAAGAAGCCCTTGACCCCGATGCAAACTACACCGAGGACAAGGGCGATTTTGAGATTCCGACCGATGTGCCGGACGAGGACGAAACCCCGGACGAGCAGGACACCGAACCCATCTGATTTTAAGGCGGCGTTTGCCGCCGTACATATTGCAATCAGAAACAGATTGGAGGGATTTTTATCGCAAAATTAGTCGTGGCGGAAAAGCCATCCGTCGCTATGTCCTATGCAAAAGTCCTCGGTGCCACCAACCGTCAGGATGGCTACCTTGAGGGAAACGGCTATCTGGTAAGCTGGTGCGTGGGACACTTGGTGGAGCTGGCACCGCCCAATGTTTATGATGCCAAGTATGTCAAGTGGAGCATCGCAGATTTGCCCATCCTGCCGCAAAAGTGGCAGTATCTGGTGTCTGTGTCCACCAAAAAGCAGTTTGGTATCCTGCAAAAGCTCATGCACCGCCCGGATGTGGACAGCATTGTGAACAGTTGCGATGCAGGGTAGTGCGGTTAGGTGACTTAAAAGAAAAAAAGAGACCTCATCATGTCGAAAAGCAACTTACAAACAACTCATGCTGAAAGGGAAACTGGAAAACCACTTCTTTCAACCGTGACAATGGCAAACTTAAAATATCTGAAGTGGAACAAACAGCCCTCTACCTGCAGTCTTTGCAAATAGAGAGCTGTTTATTATTAGCTATTCGTTTTTCAGACACCGATTCATGGTGTCCTTGTATATTGGTTTTAGGCTATTCTATATTTTCTTGACTTTTTAGAAATTGTGTGTATTCTTCAAAAAAATCAATTACTGATGCTCTGTAGCGGGTAACTGCTTGCTCTTGATTGCTCTGCAATGACTCAGTTGAGACAAATTTAAGCAACACAATACAGTGTTGATCTTCCAGAACCATTTCGTATGTTTCTTGAATGTTTATGTCATCTTCCTTCTGAAAAGTAGCAACCGCCTCTGCTGGCAAGGAATCAATTGTCAGCATTCGCTTTCCTAGTTCTTCTTCAGAATATAAAAATGTCATACACGCAAGGATACCATTTGTTGAGTTTAAATAGATAGCTTTTCTGTTTTTTGGTTGTAGTGGATTACCATCATACAAATCATCTCGCTCCTCAAAGTATTCGTTTTCAGGAAATCCAGAGCTATAGATATCGGCTGTACTATTTAATATCTCAAATCCTTCTGGCTCGAATTTTTTTACAACTTTATCAACATATTGCGAATACAATGAATAGTTATCCGGAACCGATTCACTTTTATTTTTTGTATTAAAGCAAGATGTTAATGTAAAGCAAACTATTAAACAGAGCAGCACTGTCAGAGGCGGTTTTTTAAATGTTTGCATTGTACGACTCAGAGAAAATGTCCAAAGTATCACTGGGATACAAAGTAGAATTAACATCATATGATTAACACAAAAAACAGCCAATTAAATCCGGAATGCAAATCAATATTATAGGTGCATTTTTCTAGTTGTCAAGGTTAAAACAGCACAAAAGACAAAGTACTTGATTGGGATTATTTGGTGATAATTTAATTGACAAGACGATACAGCGGTGCTTTAATTTGCAACGAAGGAACGCTCTATAATTGTCAAAAGCTGAGGCGATAAAAATGAAAGATGAATTTTTAAGTATCATAATGGAGTGTGCAGCATCGATTGTAAATGAAAAAAATTCTGAAAATTCGCTACTGAGAGATGAATGCGGAGAAACGCTATATGGGCAAGTACTAACTCAACTTACAAATGCTATTGCTAATCTATTATCAAGCATTTGGATTAAAGAATATTCTGAAGCTCGCAATAATCATATCATCAATGATTCGACTGTAGAATCACGATTTTCTCATTTTAGAAAGCTGTCAACAACGAAAAAATACAGGAAATACATTTTTGACAAGTATGAATTATTAGAAAATGATGTTGACCAGTATATAAATAATTACTATGATATGATTGGTGAAATCGTACAAAGCTATAAGAAAGATAAAGCCGATTTGGAAAATCATTTTAATTTTATATACGGAAAGATGATTGCAATACATAGTGGAATGGGCGATACACATAATGGTAAAAATGTGTGTGAAGTGGAATTTGAAAATGGCACACTGTTTTATAAGCCACGAGCATGTTTAACGGATCGTTTCTTTGAGGAGCTACTTACCATTGTTTCGCCACAAAGCATAGAGAATAATCAAACTGACTTTTGGGGCGATACAACACATTCATGGCATCGGCCAATAATATACCAGATGGCTAATAACATTAGTGCTGTTAAAAATTATTATTATCGAGCTGGGGTTTATCTCGCTGTTATGTATTTGTGTTCATCGACCGACATGCACTCAGAAAATGTCGTTTGTTGTATGGATTCGCCAAGAATTATTGATTGCGAAACGGTTGTTTCTGCTCAAAAACATAATTTTGAACAAAATCAAATAGGTAAGACACTGGAATCAAGTGTTTTGCAGAGTCGGATGCTTCCCGTTAATTTACCCACTGATGTATTCGATTACGACGTGAGTGGACTATTTGCAGAAACGATGAAGTCAAATAAAATCAAGGTTCCGATGATTGTTGACGATGTGGAACTAGACATTAAATATAAATATGTTCTAGTTAACGAAACGCCAAAACTTTCAGCATTACATTCAAAATTGGGCTGTGCACAAGAAAAAGATGTTATAGGGATGCTTCTTGCTGGATTCAACGCGGGATGCACCGAAATAATAAAAAGAAAAAATTCTGTGCTACAAGTTGTTTCTGACCCACAATATTCGAAGATGAAAGTTCGCCAATTATTAAGACCAACCTATACTTATTCAAAGTTTATTGATGAGTCACATAAACCATGTTGCGAAAGAACAAAAGAAAATCGGGAAGCTCTATTTGATATTTTACGTGAAAATTTCAAAAGTGATGCAAAATATGGTACGACGCGACTCGAATATGAAATTTCTGAAATGAAAAGAGGAAACATACCGATTTTCTATAGCGAATTCTGCAAGAATGATTTATTTGCAGACGGTAGAATTATTTGTCCGGGATATTACCAATTCTCTGCTAAAGAGACTATTTTGGAAAAGCTACTTCATCTTGACGAAACAACCATTAAATATCAAGAGCGTTTAATTGCAATGTCGATTTTTTTGCACTCTGCAAATTTGGATCCTTCAAATACAATCCATAATTTTGACAATATTTTTTATATTAACGGTTATGATAATTATACTACAGAGTATCTTGAAGCCTCAAAAGAATGGTGCGAAGAATTTCTAAAATATCTAAAAATCAGCGAGTGCCCTGTAGATTCCACTCACGCATCTATGATTATTCCAACAGCTATTGAAGATACACAAACTCCTGCATGCTTATCAACGATATGTCCGGATTTTTATGCTCAAGGAGGTATAATTTTCTATATTTTGGCATACGCAAAAGTGTTTTCCAAACTAGAGGATAAGCTATATGCAGACAGATTGTTGGAAAACGCAAAAGATGCTCTAAAGAACCCGTCAAAGATTGCTGAAAAAAATGCCTTTTCATTATATGGTTTTTGGGGAAGTTCATTATATATAAAATATAATGAGTATCTAATGTTTGATGACAAGACCGATTACGCATGCGTTTTCGATTTAATAAAAACAATCATAGACAAACTTTTGCAACAGCGATTTGAAAATGCAGAAAACGATTTTGATTTTATGCACGGATTTAGTGGGACAATATATCTTCTGGCAGAAATTTTGAGAAACGATAACAAAATATTCATTACATTCTTTGATGATTTCGATTACATTTCACGCAAATACATTGATGCGTTTTTTTACTCTTTCCTTAATGGTACTTTTAGCGAAATTGGTTTTGCCCATGGTATTTCCGGAAATATTGCAACTGTTGCAATGATATCAAAGTTAATTCCAATTGATTATAATAAGCTTGAACAATGTATAAAGGCTGATGATCATATGTTTAAAGAATCTTCTGAGCATTCATGTTTGCCCAGTTGGTGTAATGGCATTGCTGGACAAATACTGGCAAGAGTAATTGGATATACGGCCACCTTAAACAAATCTACCAAAGAGGTGTTTGAAAGTTCACTGAACAGCTATCTTGAAGAAAAATATCTAAATGTTTTACTGTCTTGCAAACAATTATGTCTTTGCCATGGTGTTTACGGAGTAGCTTCTGTTTTGAATTATCTTAAAGATAATTCAAAGCAGAAGAAATCTTTTCCTAATATATATTTAAATGTGAATCCCATGAGCATTCAGTGGGTAAACGGCATTTCCTATCCATACGAATCATTTATGACGGGCATTACCGGTGTTCTCTACGAGCATTTAAGATTGATAAATCACAATATTCCCAATACACTTGCAGCAGGCCTATATGGAGTAGAATTATAATTTTTCTTGACAAGCCATTCTACGTGTACTAAGGAGCATCCGTATAAAGCATATCAAATAAAAAAGGACTTGCAATACAAGAGCGAATTGTTTTTCCAAGAATAATTTTATAGGGTTTGGAGTTATAATGCGGCTACAGTTTTGTTTTATCAAACGGTGAAAGAAATGATTGTAAACATGAAAAAAATCCCAATGATTTATCAAACAACTACATCAGACTGTGGGCTTTGCTGCATTTCTATGCTAGCAAGTGCTTATTCATTCAATCAACCATTAGCCTTTTATAGAAAGCAGTTTAATATCGGTCGAGATGGAATCTCTATTGATGGGATTTGTGAGATATATAAGAGCATAAATATGGATACTAAAGTATTGAGAATTGATGATTTGATTGAATATCTGGATCATCAATACGAAGCTCCGTGTATATTATATTTAAATACTCAGCATTTTGTCGTGGCTCAAAAGAGAGGAAAGAAGTTAATTGTTTTTGATCCCGCAACAGGCAAAAGCACATACTCTCTAAACAAGAAAGACTCCATTCCATATGCATCTCAATTTGCCCATTACTTAATTATTCCAACGCCTTCAAAAAAGTTTTGTGTTCGAAAAGGTGACATTGGAACCTTACGACATATAAAACCATATTTATTTGAATTTAGAGGTACTCTCGTAAAAATTCTGTTTTTTTCACTTTTGGCATATTCAATTTCTCTTTTGGTTCCGATTTTATTACAGAACATCGTAGATACACTGGTGAAATCAAGAACTCCGGCTATAGTTCAGTTTGCCTTAATAGCTTTAGGATTAGTGGCTTTTTTTACCCTGTTTTCTTTCCTAAAAAATAATATAATAACACGATGCCAAGTCGATGTATATAATGCACTGTACGAGAACGCCATTCGACATTTATTTGAAATTCCATATTCATATTATGATAATAGATCGCAGGGAAATATACTGTTTCGCATAAATGTCCTTTCACAATTTCAGTCAATTATTAGTTCTGTGTTTCCTCAATTTGTTGTTTTGGGAACATCGACATTTGTTATCCTTGTATATTTGAGTGCCCATTATCCCATACTTATGCCACTTCTCGTTGCTACTTCATTATTAGCAATTCTTTATGTGGTAATTTCGAATAAAATACTCCTAAAGATGAGAAACGAACAGATTCACGAAAACGAGCAGTTAAGTGTTCTTAACACAGAAACTGTTCAAGATATGTTTCAAATTCGATCAATGCATCTTTCAAAAATGTTTTTGAACAGATCTTATGAATCGCTCCACAAGTTTAGCAAGGTTACCTTGAAAACAGATTCAGTTTCATTGAATCTCAACCAAATCGTCAGCTATTTTACAATGTTCGTTCCAGTTTTTGGAATACTATATCTGTTGATTATATTACCGGAAGATACTTTAAGCGTCGGCGAGCTTGTTGCTGTATATTCATTAATGGGAACCTACTATTCATCTGCAATCTCTTTTTTCACTCTTTTTCTTAATACATCTACATATAAGTCGTCTCTTGAATATTTAAACGATTTTCTTGATGAAGAAAGTCAAAAAAAAGACAAACACATCAATCCGAAAGAGTTCAAACTGCTTACATTTGAGGACGTTTCATTCTCTTATAATGCATCAACAAATTATATTTTAAAAAATGTTTCTTTCTCTGTAAAGCAGCATGAAAAGGTTGCCATAGTTGGAGCCTCTGGCAGTGGAAAAACCACAATATTAAAATTATTGTCAGGTCTATATCAGCCTGTAAAGGGTGATATAAAATTGAATGGTTATAAATTAGATTACATTGATGATTGTTACTTCTCTAAAAACATTGCATTTGTTCCGCAAAACGCATTTATCCTCAATGACACAATTCTAAATAATGTTACATTTGGAGACAAATCCATCACAGAAAGCGATGTGTTCAATGCTCTGGATATTGTTAATTTAAAAAATGATGTTTTATCTATGCCATTGGGTTTAAGGACAGTTATTTCTGCTTCATCATCTAACTTTTCGGGTGGACAGGTGCAGAGATTGGCGATTGCGCGTGCAATTATCCGACATCCTGAATTGCTGGTTTTCGATGAGTCTACATCATCGTTGGATTCAATAAATGAAGAAGATCTGTATCGTAAATTAGCACAATTAAATATCACAACAATAATTGTTTCGCATAAATTATCAACAATCAAAAACGCCGACAAAATACTTGTAATTGATGGTGGAAAAATTGTAGAATCTGGAACTCATGAAATGTTAATGAATAAAAAAGGAATCTATTATAATCTGTTTGTACACCAAACCTAAGTCAGTATGTTTTCCTCTTTGCGCTTTCCTACATAATAGATTTTTGGTGCGAGAGGTCATTGATGGATTATTTGCATAAGTCAAAGTGGATAGAGAATAAGCGATGAAAGTTTTTGTTTTTAACGGAAGTCGGCATAGAGCCAACTCTGTTTGTTGTATGTGGATTGATCAGTTCATGCAGTTGCTAAAAATGTCAGCTCCTGAGTCTATCGAATTCCTTTCGCATGGAATGGAGAACATTCAATTTTGTTCTGGTTGTCAGGAATGCTTTAAAACGGGAATGTATTTGTGCTCAGATTCTATGAATTTGATTAGAAGCGATATGCTTGCATCTGATGTTATTGTATTGGTATCACCAGTTTATAATAACTCAATAAGTGGAAGCACGAAAGTTTTCCTTGATAGAATTTCTTGTTGGACACACCTATTTAAACTCGCTGGAAAATATGCAATTTTAGTAACCGTGTCTGATCGAAAAAACATGAACGGCGCAATGGAATATCTAAAATATATATCCGACTTTCTTGGACTTTATGTTGTTGATTCGGTGGTTGTTGAAAAAGAAAATTTGATCAAGGATGAATTTGCCAGCATATGCAAAAAATCAGTAAACAAATTAATTCGAGTGCTTACAGCAGACGATGAACTTATCCATGTTTCTGAAAGACAAGAGCAATGCTTTCGCTCAATGAAAAAAAGCTATAAAGACTTTCAACTACCAACATACGAGAAAAATTATTGGGAAAAGCATCTAATGAGATATAATTCACTGTTGGATATGATATTAAGTAAAAGGCTTAAATTTAATAAGCACCTGTAGTACCTCTAGCCAAACAATCAGTGCGAATCAAGTCTGATTGTTTGGCTTTTTATTTTTCCCAAAAAGGAGCGTGATGCCATTGACCCAACCGAAAACCGACCTAGCCTATCTCCGCAACGAAAAAGCCAAAGCAGAGCAAAAGCTGCGCTCTTGCCAGAACCGAGAGAAGATCCTTGAACGCAGGATGTCAGAGTTGAACCGGAGAGAGCGTGTGCATCGTCTTTGCACCCGTGCCGGAATCTATAAACTGTTCTTCATTGCTTTGATCGTCAAGAACAGCTAAGTACAGAGAAAGCAACACAACCACCTCCAACTGATTCGCAACGATTGGATGTAGTGTACCACGAACCAACAAAAATGTCGAATGTCACTAATGTTGTAAAGGAGCGTGATGCCATGACCCAACCCAAAACCGCCCTTGCCTATCTCCGCAGCGAAAAAGCCAAAGCCGAGCAGCAGCTGCGCTACTACAAGTACCGCGAGAAAATTCTGGAGCATCAGATACCGGAGCTGACCCGCAAAGCCCGTGTGCATCGACTGTGTACCCGTGCCGGGATGCTGGAAAGTTTTCTGATCGCGCCGGAAGAACTCACCAACGATCAGGTGATGGAGCTTCTGAAAATCTCGTTCCGTCAACCGGAAGTCGTGCTGGCGCTTGCAAAGATGGTGCATGACGTTCACGAAAAGCAGAACGTTCCGAACCCCCTGTGAAATAGGGCGCAATTATACACCTCGTCGTCACTTGCTGCGTATCGTTCGCATCTGTGCAAAAGCACAAATGCTCATTCACTCCGCAGTTCCTCCTCTTCCCCATAAAATCATCTTCGATGCTTTTCCGGGGACCCCTTTGTGTGAAATTGCGGTCTTGCAGACGGCTCGATGAAATCGAAGCTGGCGTTTGTGCGCCAGCCCGATTCCATCCCAAGGAAAACTGCATTTTCCTTGCGCTGCTTTGCAGCTATCCTTTTGCGGCTCCCGCCTAAGACCGAAGCGCACGGCACTCCGGTCTAAGGCGGCGAGCACAACCGAATACGATTCCAGACCGTTCACAAGAGCAATCTTGCTGGGCGGTCTTTTTGTTTGGAGGTGATGCCTATTCCGTGTCCGCATTTCAAAATTACCATCGTCAAGCGTAGCCAAGGGCAGTCCGCCGTTGCCGGGGCCGCTTACCAGAGCGGCGAACGGCTGTTCAGCGAGTATGACCAGAAAACCAAATTCTACAACAAGAAGAAAGAGCTTGTCCATGCCGAGGTCATGTTGCCGTCCCATGCGCCGCCCGGATATGCAGACCGTGCCACCCTCTGGAACGCCGTGGAAGCCGTGGAAAACCAGTGGAACTCCCAGCTTGCCCGCCGCATCGTGCTGGCGTTTCCGGTGGAGGTGCCGCAGGAGCAGTATCTGTCCATGATAAAAGAATTTTGTCAGGAGCAGTTTGTTGCCAAGGGCATGATTGCCGACTTTGCCATTCACGACAAGGGAGATGGGAACCCACACGCCCACATTCTGCTGACCATCCGGGCAATGGATGAACACGGCAAGTGGCTCCCGAAAGCTAGAAAGGTGTACGACCTTGACGAGAACGGCGAGCGCATCCGGCTCCCCTCCGGCAACTGGAAGTGCCATAAGGAAAACACCGTGGACTGGAACGACCAGAAGTACGCCGAGGTCTGGCGGCATAGCTGGGAGACCATCATCAACCGCTATCTGGAAGCTGCTGGCAGACCAGAACGTGTTGACCTGCGCTCCTTTGAGCGGCAGGGCATCCAGCAGATACCGACCGTGCATCTCGGCCCTGCTGTGCACCAGATGGAAAAGCGCGGCGTGGAAACTTTTCTCGGCAACCTGAACCGAGACATTCGAGCCGCCAACAGCCTGATGCAGTCCATCCGCAGTGCCATCCGTGGGCTGCAACGCTGGATCGCAGACCTGACTGAAAAGAAGCAGCTTCTTCTGGACGCACTGGAAAAGGCCAAAGAGCCAACGCTATCCGACCTGTTAGTGGATTATTTCAATCTTCGTGCCGAGCAGCGCAGCGATTGGTCTGGCAAGGCAAAACTGAAATGCACTGTCCGGGACTTTGAGGAAGTCAAACGGGCTG
>ENA-ORLY01002571-ORLY01002571.1-human-gut-metagenome-genome-assembly--contig:-NODE-2571-length-16862-cov-4.493595_pt1 | contig 16862 bp, 9 predicted proteins | sample MGYA00243071_ERZ508832 | MGnify/ENA primary metagenome ERZ508832 (study PRJEB26277, sample SAMN04329777) | human gut metagenome | biome: human-associated habitat | host: Homo sapiens | place: USA... | reverse complement strand
AAACCACACCCAATCCACAGCATCACCCGCTTGGCTTGGCTTGGCTTGGCTTGGCTTGGCTTGGCTTGGCTTGGCTTGGCTTGGCTTGGCTTGGCTTGGCTTGGCTTGGTTTGCGGTAAAAGAGCGTCTTTTTTTCAGTTTCATATACTGGGACGAAAAATCAAGAAGATATCATAGAGAATGGTATGCATAAAGTATGCGATTCGATATTGTGTCTTTTTTATGTTTAGGGGAATTAAAAGCTAAGAGAAAGGACAGATAAGTATGAACAGATTTAAAAGAGGACTTGCAATATTGTTAAGTACCTGCATGATTGGTGGCATGATACCGCTTCCGGCAAGTGCAGAGGAGACGGTATCTGAGAATATCGTCCAGACAGAGTGCATAGAAAATACAGAGAATTTAGAGAACGCTCCGTCGGAGGATGAAAAATCGTCGGAAACAGTTCATGAGACCGGCTCAGAGACAGAATCGGAGACTGTGACAGATGCGGAAACAGAAGGCACAGCAATATCAGCGATACAGGCACTTATCGACGCACTCCCGGATGCAGACAGCATTACCGAGGACAATGTAGAGAATGTCACATCACAGCTTGACACCATTGACGAGGCAAAGGCAGAACTTAGCGATGCTGATATGTTACAGCTTGACTTGACACGCTACGATGCAGCGATCAATAAGGTAATGGTGCTTATGGGAATGAAGGAGGAAAATGATTCAGAAATTGCAGTGCAGACAAATGATAGTGCTGGAAAGACTGAACAGCAATCCACAGATGAAGCAATCGTATATCAGCCAGCTGTTGAAACAACTGACAAATATGACATTGACGATGACGGCGAGAAAGAGACTGTTTACGAAATCAGCAATGCAGGTCAGCTGTACTGGTTTGCAGGACTTGTAAACGGCACTCTTGATGGAGTTGAACAAAACACATTAGCCAATGCAATTCTGACAGCCAACATCACAGTAAATGAAAATCTTCTTGATTCCTTACAATACGATACAGAGGGCAACGTTTCCAACGGAAGTGATTTTATAACCTGGACACCGATTGCAGATTGGATGGGAAATCGTACAACACAGTATTCAGGAACGTTTGACGGAAATAATAAAACCGTAAGTGGTTTGTACTTTAATGGTGATTCAACATGTATTGGATTATTCGGAAGTTCAGAATCCGATGGCAACATAAAAAATGTTGGAGTCGTTGATTCCTATTTCAAAGGGAATGATCATGTGGGCGGTGTGTGCGGAAACAATGCTGGCACAATCACAAACTGTTATAATGCAGGGAATCTTACCGCTATTGAGTCATCTGCTACTATAGGCGGTATATGTGGATATAATAATGGTGGCACAGTCACAAACTGTTATAACACAGGAACTGTTACCGCTACCGGCTCAGTAGCTTTTGTAGGTGGTGTGTGTGGCTGTAGTACTGCACCAATTTCAAACTGTTATAACATAGGAACCGTTACTGCTACTAGCTCAGGTGCTGATATAAGCGGTATATGTGGATACAATTTTGGTCCAGTCAAAAATTGCTATTACCTCGCAGACACAGAAGATGAAAATGGCGGCAAAACCGCCGCACAATTCGCAAGCGGTGAAGTTGCTTATCTCCTGTCACAGGGCTGCTCAACCGGAGTAGGTGATGACGCTGAGACTTACGATGGCTCCATCTGGGGACAGGCACTTGGCGGAAATGGTGATACATATCCTGTTCTTGATATTACAAAAAGAGTTTATCAGGTAGATAAATATGACGGCTGTGAAGGAAAACCGGGCAGTTCAACAAAGGTATATTCCAACCAGAATACGTCAATATATGAAGAACACAAATATGAGGCGGATGCCACAGATTCTACGAAGCATAAATGCAGTATCTGTAATGGTACAGAAGAACACTCTTTTGCTTATGAGTTTGTAGAAAATGGTAATGCTATTAAGGCAACTTGTAGCGAGTGTGGTGCAACCTACACCGTAAAACTTACACAGCCGGCAGCAACATCAGATGAAAAAATTGTCTATGATGGAACAGAAAAGAAAGCCGGAACAGCAATAGACTCTGGCAACACAGGTATAGAAACAATTCCTGAAAATGCCATTACCTATGCTGTGGTAACAAATGGCACACCGTCTACTTACAGTACAGCAGCACCGAAAAATGCTGGCACATACAAAGCAAAGCTTACATTAGGCACAGGAGATAACAGAGTTTCTATTGAGATAAATTTTACGATTGAAAAAGCAGCTTCACCGACCATAGCTGGTGAGGAAAAGAGTTATGCATATTCAGTCGGTTCAGACGGCAAGACAATCGGTGTGGATATTGCAGGAAAGCTCCCAACGGATAGGGGCACTACAACATATGCGGTTGCAAAGACAGATACAGAGCAGCTTTTAAGTGAGGTAGCAGTCGATACGGCCGGAAATCTGACCTATAAAGTAAATCAGGTAGACTCGACCAAGGTTGGAAAGACTGCAATTATCACGGTTACAGCTTCGATGGAGAACTATGAGAATGCTGAATACACGCTGACGATTAGTAGTATTACAGATAAGAAGACGGTAGAGATTAAGAGCGGAAACACCGTATCCGTAGATGGAAGCAATGTGCTGACTTATGGGGAAAAAGTTTCAAAGCTGACACTCGGAAATACCGTTTTTGTGGAAGCCGGTACAGATAATATGGTAGAAGGTATCCTTTCATGGAGTAATCCTGACGAAATCCCTGCTACAGGAACCACACAGGCAGGCTGGGTATTCAAGCCGGCAGACAGCAGGCATTATGCTGAACTTACCGGAACAGCAATTATCACGGTTGCTAAGGCAACACCGGTAATTGCAGAAAATCCTACAGCAACCGCCCTTACATACGGACAGAAACTTTCAGACAGTACCCTGACAGGCGGCAAAGTAACATACAAAACAGCCGATGGAACAGAGGTAGCAGGAACATTTGCATGGAAGAATAGCAGTATCAAGCCTACAGTAGCAGACAGCGGAAAGACAGAGTATGATGTGACATTTACGCCATCAGATACAGATAATTATAATGCTGTTGATATGAAAATCAGTCTTACGGTCAACAAGGCAGCGAACGCACCGAAAATGCCTGGAACTACAATGGCTCCCGCACACAGTACCGCAAAGGTAGGAGACATCACACTTCCGGAAGGATGGAAGTGGTCGGATGACAGTAAGGACACAGCACTTGCAGATGGTGTGGCAGTGAAAGAGACTGCTGTCTACACCGGAGCAGACAAGGGCAATTATGAGAATGTGAGTGTGACAATCACCATCACTCGAAGCTCCTGTGACCATAAGAATACGGAAGTGAGAGATAAGAAAGCAGTTACCTGTACCGAGGATGGATACAGTGGCGATGTCTATTGTAAGGACTGTACCGTATTAGTGACCAAAGGATATGTGGTCACGCATCCAGGTCATCAGTTAAGAGAAGTAGCAGCGAAAGCTGCAACTGCTACTGTGGCAGGCAATATAGCTTACTACGTATGTGAGAATGCAGGATGTGGCAAGTATTTTGAAGATGGTGCGGCAAAGAATGAGATTACCGATAGGTCAAGTGTTGTGATTCCAGCAACTGGAGACGGTTCTTCATCAGGCGGAGGCTCATCGTCAGGAGGTGGTTCTTCATCCGGTGGAGGCTCATCGTCAGGAGGCGGTTCATCATCGGGAGGTGGCTCAATCTCTGACACAACGGATCAGCCTGAAACGACAGATCAGCCGGGAGCAACCGACAAACCAGGAACAACGGATCAGTCAGCCGTACCGCCAAAGGGTACCAAGATAGCGGACAAGACCGGCACTACATACAAGGTGACAAGCACCGGCAGCAAAAATCCGACCGTGCAGTATACCGCAGCGAAGAAAGGCACCAAAGGAACCGTTACGATTCCTGCAGAGGTTACTATTGATGGAGTAACCTACAAGGTAACATCTATTGCAGACAATGCATTCAAGAATAACAAAAAGATTACCAAGGTCGTGATTGGAAATAATATTGTTTCCATTGGAAAGACTGTTTTCAGTGGTTGTAAGAATCTAAAGACGATCACCATAAAAGCAAAGAATCTTACTTCAAAATCTATCAAAAAGGGAGCGTTTGGCGGTATCAGCAAAGAGACGGTGGTTAAGGTGCCAAAGAGCAAATATAAGGCATACAAAAAACTGTTTCGTGCAAAAGGATTGCGTAAGGATGTAAAACTAAAGAAATACTGATAGTTAAATAAGTTTTAAAGGATCATCTCCACCGAGGTGATCCTTTTGGCGTAAATTACGGCATTGTCGTCTAATCATTCTTCAATGGAACCAAATACTATCTTTATAATAGAAACGTTCTTGGGTGCTGACATATTTTTTACTGGAAGATAAGAGGAAAATCAGCTATAATAGTAGTAAGAGCTAGGGGAGAAGAAACAACAGGAATATATAATGTGCGAAGGAGGAACGCTATGAAATGGAAAGGGCGAAGACTGCTTGCCATGGCACTTACCGGTATCTTGCTTGCAGGATGCGGGGCAGCCGGACAGGTCGATGATTATGCAACGAATGAGGGAAGTACACAGGAGGCTTCCACCAAAACAACGGGAACTGAAAGCGGAGGGATTTCAAAGGACAAGATCAAGGTAGGGGTTTTGCACTTATCGGATCCGGCAGAAGGCAGTGGATATACCTATACACATGATCTCGGCATTCAGGCAATGCAGCAGAATCTTGGATTATCAGATGAACAGATTGACAGAAAAATAAATGTTGATGATTCCGATAAAGAGGCAACCGAAAAAGCGATTCAGGAGTGTGTGGATGATGGATGCAATATTATTTTTACCACCAGCTGGGGATATATGGATGCCACGGAGGAGATGGCGGAAAAATATCCGGATATATATTTTGCACATGGAACAGGATACAAAAGCAACGGAAAGAATTTTGTAAACTATTTCGGGCGAATCTATCAGGCAAGATATTTAAGCGGAATCGTAGCGGGAATGAATACCAAAACCAATAAGCTGGGATATGTGGCAGCGATGGATTCCTCCAATTCCGAAGTGACAGGAGGTATTGATGCCTTTGCACTTGGGGTGTATTCCGTGAAACCGGAAGCAAAAATCTATGTAAAAGTCACGAACAGCTGGTTTGACCCGGATGCGGAGAAAGCAGCAGCACAAACCCTGTTAAATATGGACTGTGATGTGGTCACGCAGCACTGTGATACAGAATATCCACAGACAATGGCACAGGAAAAAGGGGTGTATGGTATCGGGTACAATTCCGATATGAGCAAAAATGCTCCGGATGCCTGTCTGTGCAGCGTGATCTGGAACTGGGGTGCTTATTATACAGCAGCGGTGCAGAGCGTGATTGACGGTACCTGGGATGGAAGCAATTATTATGGCGGTATGAATGAAAATCTGGTAGGGATTACGTCACTTGCTGATTTTTGCACAGATGGAACACAGGAGGCTGTGGATACTGCAAAAGAAGATATTTTATCCGGGAAAAACGGTGTGTTTGACGGTGTGATTGAAACAAATACCGGGGAAACGGTTGGTGAAGAAGGAAAAACGCTGGATGATGCCACAATTACAGGTGGAATCAACTGGTATTTTAAAACCGTTGAAGTGGTAGAATAGGGGGCATATATGAGTATACGAAAGAAAATTCTTGCAATCAGCATAGGGCCGGTGCTTGTATTAGGGGTAATTACCCTGCTTTTTATGCTTACGATGGTTAAAAGCTCCCTGATGGATGAGGTACAGGATGCATTAAAAGGTACCGCGGCAGCCACCCTTGCCGCCTATGACCAGAATACCGGGGATTATCTGGAAAGTACCAATGGGGATATCTGGAAAGGAAGCTATAATATATCAAAGTCGGAGAGTCTTGTGGACCGGATCAAAGAGAATACCGGTATGGATGTAACCTTTTTTTATGGAAACAAAAGGATTATGACATCTGCACTGGATAAAAAAGGAAACCGTATCCTTGGTTCAGAAGCCGGAGAGCGTGTGGTGAATCAGGTGATCAAAGGGAAAAAGCCGTTTTTCAGTACAAATGTTTCACTGGATGGGACGAGAAATTATGGATATTTTATTCCAGTGTATCAGAATGGAACGACAGATCAGGTTATCGGTATGGTGTTTGTCGGAACCAATAAGGCACGAAAAGATGCAATTGTCAATAAAATCCTTGGAAGTATTATGATGGCATTGCTTGTAGTGATGCTTTTGTGCATTGTTACGGCGATGCGCATGGCAGCCTCTATCAGTAAAAATATCAAAAACAGTGTTGCTGTTGTAGGAAAACTTGCAGATGGTGATTTAAATGTGTGGGTAGATGAAAAACTTCTGAAACGAAAGGATGAGATTGGTGATCTGTCTCGCGGAACCATGACATTAAGGGATGCCATGAAGTCCGTAATCCGGGATATTTCAGAAAATGCAAAGCAGCTGCTTTCAACGTCACAGATTCTGGGTACGGCAGCAGACAACACCAATGGAACAATGTCACAGGTACAGCAGGCGGTCAGCCTTGTAGTGGATAATTCCAGTGAGCAGGCGAAAAATTCGAGAAATACTTCGGATCATATGAAAATTATGGGGGAGAATATCACGGAAACTACAGCAGAGGTACAAAATCTGGATCAAAATGCCACATTTATGCATTCTTCCAGCGAAAATGCTTCCGCAACGCTGGAAAAACTCTGTGGGATCAATGAACAGGTGGAGCAGATGCTGGCACAGGTTCAGCAGCAGACCGACCGGACAAACGATTCTGTACAGAAGATCCAGCAAGCCACAACCATCATTTCTTCTATTGCAGAGGAAACCAATCTGCTGAGCCTGAATGCCTCCATTGAAGCTGCCCGGGCGGGAGAAAGCGGCCGCGGATTCGCTGTGGTGGCAGGTCAGATTAAAAAACTTGCAGAGCAATCGGATCAGTCGAGTCAGGAAATTGAGCAGATAGCGTCAACGCTGATCAGGGATTCTTCCCTTGCTGTGGAAAGTATGCAGAGTATGCAGCAGATTATTACCAGCCAGAGTGAGAGCATGGCAGAAACGCAGAATATTGTAAAAGAAGTGCTGGGCGAAATTAACAGTTCCATGCAGAGCATCAAACAGATCAAAGCAAGTACCAGACGTCTGGAAGATTCCAGAAATGAAGTCGTTCAGGCAGTTGGGGAATTGTCCGGAATTGCGGAAGAAAATGTGGAAAGCACGAAAAAAACCTACGATGGAACACAGGAAGTTGTGGGAACGTTCCAGCAGGTATATGTAAGTGCCGAGCAGTTGCGTGAGATTTCTGATAAACTGGTAAAAGGAATCGGGTATTTTCATATTTAAAAGAAACACAGAGTGTCGGAAAATTCCGGCACTCTTTTTATGTCATGAATCTGGTATAAATCCTGTGATTCTGATATTCATAAATTTATGAATCCGTTACAATAGGGTAAAAGGCTTGCAAATTGAAAGGTTGGAGGTTTCACATGAATTTTGGATATTTTGATGATGAGAAAAGAGAGTATGTAATCACACGCCCGGATACACCGGCGCCGTGGGCGAATTATCTGGGGTCACCGGAGTATGGTGCGCTGATTTCAAATAATGCAGGAGGATACAGTTTTGCCAGATCTGGTGCAAACGGAAGAATCCTGCGTTATATTTTTAACCAGTTTGATCAGCCAGGACGCTATATTTATCTGCGGGATAATGAGAGCAAAGACTACTGGTCTGCATCCTGGCAGCCGGTAGGAAAAGATCTGGAAAGTTATAAAAGTGAGTGTCATCATGGAACAGCATACACAAAGATGTTTGCAGATTACAGTGGAATCCATTCTGAAGTATGTTATTATGTGCCGTTGAATCAGACATATGAGGTCTGGCATCTGAAAGTGACCAATGCGTCAGCGTGTGAAAGAAACCTGACCATCACCGGTTATGCGGAATTTACCAACAACAATAATTATGAACAGGATCAGGTAAATCTGCAGTATTCCCAGTTCATCACGAGTACGGTATTTGAGACAAACCGTATCCGGCATATTATTCACGGTAATCTGGACTGGGTGAAAGAAGGAGAGGAAGTGGATAACAAGCTTGCAATCTCCCGTTTCTTTGCACTGACCGGTGCACCGGTGGACAGTTACTGTGGAGATAAAGAATCGTTTCTTGGACGCTATCACGGATATCATAATCCGGTGGGGGTGGAAAACGGAAAATTATCCGGGGAAATGTGCTACAACGAAAACGGGTGCGGAGCACTGGCAGCTCAGATGCTTCTGAAACCGGGAGAAACAAAGGAAATTGCATTTCTTGTCGGAATGAAAGAACATGAGGAAGCAGAAGCAATCTGTAACCGCTATGCAGATGTGGCAGCACAGTGTGAGACGGAACTGAAAGAACTGACGGGCTACTGGCATGAAAAACTGGAACATTTTCAGGTACATACACCAAGCAGGGAATTTGATACCATGATCAATACCTGGAACGCATACAATTGTTTTATGACATTCATCTGGTCACGTGCGGCGTCGTTTTTCTACTGTGGTCTGCGAAACGGTTACGGATACCGCGATACCGTGCAGGATATTCAGGGTGTGATTCATCTTGCACCGGAGATGGCACTCGAAAAGATCCGGTTTATGCTTTCGGCACAGGTGGATAACGGAGGAGGACTTCCACTTGTCAAATTTACACACAATGCCGGACATGAGGATACGCCGGATGATGCTTCCTATGTACAGGAAACCGGGCATCCGGCATATCGTGCGGATGATGCTCTGTGGCTGTTTCCAACGGTATATAAATATATTGCGGAGTCCGGAAATCTGGCATTTATCGATGAAGTGATTCCGTTTGCCAATAAAGATGAAGCCACTGTATACGAGCACTTGAAGAGAGCACTTGCGTTTTCTGTGAATCATCTGGGACCGCACGGACTTCCGGCAGGACTTTATGCGGACTGGAATGACTGTCTGCGTCTGGGCAAAAATGGAGAGTCCTCGTTTGTTGCACTGCAGTTTTATTATGCAATGACGATTTTAAAACAGTTTGCCGCATACAAAGAAGATCAGGCATATATGGATTATCTGGAAGAAGAACAGAAAAAACTTGGAACATTAATTAACAATCTCTGCTGGAATGAGGATCGTTTTATCCGTGGATTTACGGAAGCCGGAGAGGTGATTGGAAAACGCACGGATCCGGAAGCAAATATGTGGCTGAATCCACAGAGCTGGGCTGTGATCAGTGGACTGGCAACAAAGCAGCAGGCAGAACTTTCCATGGAAAATGTAAGAAAGCGGTTAAACACAGAGTATGGAGCGATTCTGATGGACCCACCATATCATCTGCATGCATTTGACGGAGCACTGGCTGTGATTTACAATCCCGGTACAAAAGAAAATGCCGGTATCTTTTCCCAGTCGCAGGGATGGCTGATTCTGGCAGAAGCATTGCTGGGGCATGGGGATCAGGCATTTACCTATTTTATGGAAAATGCACCGTCTGCACAGAACGATCGTGCTGAGATCCGGAAACTGGAGCCATACTGTTATGGACAGTTTACGGAAGGAAAAGACAGCCCGCATTTTGGTCGTTCCCATGTGCACTGGCTGACCGGAACTGCTTCCACTGTAATGGTAGGATGTGTGGAAGGAATCCTTGGCATGCGTCCGGACTTTGGAGGACTTCGTATTGCACCATCCATTCCGGCGGACTGGGATCAGTTTACCATTGAGAAGGATTTCCGGGGAAAACATCTTCATATTGTGGTAGAAAATCCAGAGCATGTACAGAGTGGATGCAAAGCGTTGTACGTGAATGAGGAAAAGATGGAAGACAACTACATTCCGGTAGAAAAAATGACCGATCAGACGAAGGTACGCCTTGTGATGGCATAGAAGGGAGAAGTTATGAAAAACGATATGCAGTTTACAGGAAAAAACGGAGAATTTCAAATCCGTCATATGGTTGAAAAAACACAGCTCAATTTTCCGGTGGCAAATGAAGAAGGAATCAAAAGCAGCGTGACGCAGACCTTCGGCGGCGATTGTAAGCTGGATCAGAACCATTTTCTGCTGGAACCGGTGAGCATCGAAAATCTGCACAATAACAGAAGTACCCGCAATGTCTGGTGTACAATCAACCGGAAGGAACATGTGTCACTGACCGGAGTTTCGGCGCAGGCAGAATATGCACATTTCCTTGGAAAAGAGGAGGAAGTGACATTCGATGCCGGATTTATGTGGCAGGAGACGAAGCGGGAATTAAAAGAACAGAAAATCGAGGCAGCCGTGCGGATCTTTGCTCCGCTTGGAGTACCGGCAGAACTGATGCAGGTGCGCGTTACCAATAAATCGGATATGGATATGTGTGTGCGCGTGACTTCTGCTATCCCAATTTACGGCAGAAGCGCGGATAATCTGCGCGATCACCGCCATGTAACTTCCCTGCTTCACCGGATCCGTACTACCGGACGCGGCGTGATCTGTAAACCGGTATTGTCATTTGATGAACGCGGACATCAGAAAAATCATATGATTTATTTTGAGATGGGCAGTCAGGGAGATGGAACAAAACCGGAATCGTTCTTCCCAACGGTGGAATCGTTTATCGGAGAAACCGGAACATTTCTGGCACCGGATGCGCTTAAAAATAAAGAAAAAGGCTGTCCGGCCGGTTGTACCGTGGATGGAAAAGAAGCAATGGGGGCGATGGTATTTCCGGAGATTACCCTTGCAGCAGGAGCACATGTCGATTATATTCTGCTTGGTGGCATGACAGAGGATCTGAAGCTGGCAGAACAGGCAGCAGAAATGTTTTGCACGACCGAACAGGCAGATGCTGCCTTTGAACAGGCAAAAAATTACTGGAATGGGCTGGTCAATATTTCCTTTGAAACCGGAAACCCCAAAGAAGACAGTTATCTGAAATGGATCTGTTTCCAGCCGGTTCTTCGCAGAATCTACGGATGTTCGTTTTTGCCGTACCATGATTATGGCAGAGGCGGCAGGGGCTGGCGTGATCTGTGGCAGGATTGTCTCTCCCTTCTGATTCTCGACCCGAAGGAAGTTCGCTCCATGATTTTAAACAGCTTTGCGGGTGTCCGTTTTGACGGGACCAATGCGACAATTATCGGGGATAAGCCGGGAGAATTTGTTGCAGACCGCAACAATATTACAAGAGTCTGGATGGATCATGCGTACTGGCCGTTTGTTACCACAAAATTGTATCTGAACCAGACGGGAGATCTGGATATTCTGGATCAGAAAGTGGCGTATTTTAAGGACCCACAGGCAAAGCGTGGAACTGCCAGGGACGCAGAGTGGACACCGGCATATGGGATGCGCCAGAAAGATGTAAATGGCAATATTTACGAGGGCACGGTTTTAGAACATCTGCTTTTGCAGAATCTGTGCGCTTTCTACGAGGCGGGAGAACATGGAATGATGCGTCTTCGCGGTGCTGACTGGAATGATGCACTGGATATGGCAGCGGAAAAAGGAGAAAGCGTGGCTTTTACCTGTGCGTATATCGGAAATCTCCGTGATTTGGCAGATACCCTTGAAAAATACGAAGCGGCAAGCGGAAAGAAAGAGATTACACTGGCAAAAGAGATGGAAATTCTGATCAGACAGGACCGCACATCGTATGATTCGGCAGAAAAACGGAATGTTGTTTTAAACAATTATGTGAGTCAGTGTGTGCATAATATTTCTGGAGAACAGATTTCTGTGGATATCAGTACTCTGGTGCAGAATCTGCGGGAGCGTGCTGACTGGTATACCGGATTGATCCGTACGCAGGAATGGGTAACGGATGAAAACGGAAATGGCTGGTTTAACGGATATTATGATAATCACGGCAGACCGGTGGAAGGCAAAAGGGATAATCATGTCCGTATGATGCTGACCGGTCAGGTATTTTCTGTTATGGGAAATGTCGCAGATGATGCACAGACCGCTGCGATTATAAAAAGTGCAGACCTGTATCTGTATAAAAAAGAGGTGGGAGGCTACCGGCTGAACACGGATTTTAAGGAAGAAAAATTTGATTTGGGACGAATGTTTGGATTTGCTTATGGCGAAAAAGAAAATGGTGCGGTTTTTTCCCATATGACGGTGATGTATGCAAATGCATTGTATCAGAGAGGTTTTGTAAAGGAAGGATACAAGGCATTGTACACTCTGCTCGAACAGGCCATGAACACACCGGTGAGCCTGATGTATCCAGGAATTCCGGAATATTTTGATGCGGACGGAAAAGGCAAATATCCGTATCTGACCGGGGCAGCCAGCTGGTATATGATGACAATGGTTACACAGATTTTTGGATTCCGCGGAGAATGGGGAGATCTGGTACTAGAACCCAAAATTCTGTTGCGGCAGTTTGACGAAAGTGGCAATTATTCGGCACAGTTCCCATTCCGTGGACAGACATACGCAGTGGTTTACCAGAATCCACAAAAGAAAGAATATGGGGATTACCGGATCACGGAAGTATGGCTGGATGGTCAGCGGTATGCCGGAGAAACAAATACAGGCATCTGCATTCCGTTTGCCGTACTTGAAGGAAAAGAAAACCATACACTTCGGATTGTTCTGGGATAGCAGAATTTTACCATGTGCTTTTGTACTTGGAACTGCGGTATTGTTTTGGGGTCATACCGACATAGTGCTGGAATGTCTGGATAAAATGACTCTGGGAAGAAAATGATAAATAGTTTGCAATCTGAATGTAGGTAAAATCGGAAAAGCGTAGAAGATTCTGCGCTTTTTCGATTTTTTTTTCGCGGATATAATCACTGATCGACACACCGAGGTTCTGCTTAAACAACCGGGACAGATAGCTGGCAGACAAATTGGTGCAGACCGCAAGATCTTCCACGGTGATTCTTGCACTGATGTGGGCATAGATATAATCAATACACTGTGCAACTGGTTTGGATAATGCGGTATTCTTCTGCAGAAGGCGCATTTTTCCGGTGAAGTCAAGAGCCATCTCATGATGCAGATCTGATATTTCCTGAATGGTGCTGCAGGCATCCATGTGAATAATGTAAAAATCGCTCAGACGGTAGGCCTGCTCTGTTTCCATGCCGCCGTCAATGCAATACCGTGTGACCAGTGCAACGGTAATAACAAAATGATATTTTAAGTTTGTCAGGGGATTTTTGGAAAGAATTCCCATGCCTTCGGGATTGGTAAACGCTTCTTCCTTTAAATTTTTACTGACTGCTTCGATGTTTCCGTCTTTTACGGCTTCAAAAAAGGAATATTCCTCGGAAAGTGCACGATGATGGATTTCGTATTCGCTGTCTTCGATTTCTTTTTTGCTCCATTGATTTTTCAGCATGGCAAGACCTCCTGTTTATATCTGTAGATTATGTCATGAATCTGATATATTTGCAAGCATTTTTGTATCAGAACCCATTGGAAAACTCTATAATAAAACCATGCTTAAGGCAGAAAAGAAAAGGAGGAAATTTACTATGAAAAAGAAAGCAGTCAGTGCATTATTATGTGCAGCCATGGTAGCAGGAATGCTTGCAGGTTGCGGAAAAGGAAGTGATTCCGGTACACCGTCAGATACATCCAAGGGGGATGCGTCAAACGCAACAGAAAGTGCTTCATCAAATCTGAAAGATGATGGAAAGGTATTAAATATTTACTGCTGGAACGAGGAGTTCAAGAGCCGTATTACCGCACACTATCCGGATTACAAGGAAGTGGATGCAACACACGGAAAAATCGGAGATGTGGATGTTGTATGGAACATCACACCGAGTGATGACAATGCATATCAGAACAACCTAGATGCAGCACTGTTAAATCAGCAGGATGCTCCGGCAGATGACAAGATTGATATTTTTCTGGTAGAAGCGGACAACGCATTAAAGTATGTAGATACGGATTACACAGCACCGGTAAAAGATCTTGGAATTACCGATGCGGATCTTTCCAAGCAGTACCAGTACACAAAGGATATCGTAACCGATTCCAAGGGAGTGTTAAAAGGAGTTTCATGGCAGGGATGTCCAGGTGTTCTTTTCTATAACAGAGAGGCTGCAAAGGATGTACTGGGAACCGATGATCCGGATGAAGTACAGAATTATGTATGTGACTGGGATACTTTCAATGATACTGCTGCAAAAATGCAGGCAAAAGGTTACAAGATGATTTCATCTGTAAATGATACATACCGTGTATACTCCAACAATGTCTCAAGCAAGTGGGTAGAAGACGGAAAAGTACAGGTAGATGACAATATCATGAAATGGGTGGACGATTCCAAGAAACTTGTAGATGCAAAAGAGGCAGGAACCTTTGATATGTGGTCCGATGACTGGTCAAAGGGATTCTATCCGGACGGAAAAGTATTCTGCTACTTTGGACCGGCATGGCTTGTAAACTTCTCTATGGCAGCTGATACCGAAGGATCTATCGGTTACAACGGCGGATGGGGTGCAGCCCAGGGACCACAGGGATTCTTCTGGGGCGGTACATGGATCTGCGCAGCACAGGATACAGATAATGCAAGTCTTGTAAAAGACATTATGTTAAAGATGACAACCGATGATGACGTCATGAAAGACATTGTTTTAGATGATGATGATTTCGTAAACAACAATACCGTTATGAACGGACTGGCAGACGGATCGATTAAGGCAAAAGACGGAAAAGAATATAGCAGCAAGATCCTTGGAGGACAGAACCCACTGTCTATGTACTGCGCAGGTGTTGAGACACTGGATCTGAGCAACATTTCCGCATATGACCAGGGCTGCAACGAAGAGTTCCAGAAAGCAATGAAGAATTACTTTGAAGGAAAGGCAACCAAGGACGAAGCATTAGAGTTATTCTACAAAGGTGTTACCGAGAAATATCCAGAGCTTACTTACTAATTTTTGTTACACATAAGGTCTGAAGCCGGAGTCACCTCTCCCATATTATGGCTCCGGCGGGACGACCGCCAATACCGCGGAGGTAGAAATATGAATAAGAGTAAAGGAAAGGTCGTTCGTTACAACAAATGGGGCTACATTTTTCTGATCCCGTTTATTGTTGTATATGTCGTTTTTCAGCTGATACCATTGATCAGCACAATTTATAACAGTTTTTTCGAAAATTATATGTCCGGTCTCAACCAGGTTGGACCGACATTTGTAGGTTTAGATAATTACAGAGAGTTATTCAAAAGTGGAGACGTGTGGATTTATTTTAAAAATACAATGATCCTCTGGATTATGTGTTTTATTCCGCAGATCTTTTTTTCACTCCTGCTGGGCGCATGGTTCTCCGATGTACGCCTGCGATTGAAAGGATCACGTTTTTTTAAGACCGTGATCTACCTGCCAAATCTGATTATGGCATCTGCATTTTCCATGTTGTTTTTTACACTGTTTTCAGATGCAGGTCCGATTAACTCTCTTTTGATGCAGATTGGATTTATCTCAGAACCATATAAATTTTTATCCCATACCGGAAGTGCCAGAGGTCTGATTGCACTGATGAACTGTCTGATGTGGTTCGGAAATACAACCATTCTTCTGATGGCCGGAATGATGGGGATTGATACTTCTTTATTTGAAGCGGCAGAAGTGGATGGAGCAACTTCTACACAGGTATTTTTTAAGATTACGCTGCCTCTGCTTCGCCCGATTCTGATTTATGTAGTGATTACTTCCCTGATCGGTGGATTACAGCTTTTTGATGTGCCGCAGATTCTGACAAACGGAACCGGAAATCCGATGCGTTCTACCATGACACTGATCATGTATCTGAACAAGCATCTGTACAGCAAGAACTATGGTATGGCAGGAGCTCTTTCCGTGGTACTGTTTATCATTACAGGTCTTTTGAGTCTGCTTGTATTTAAAGTATCCGGAAACGATAAGAGAAAGGGGTGATTGTGATGGCAAAAAGTAAGAAAGATGTGGAAGGCGGACTTGGTATTCATGCCAGACGTGCCATCGCGTATATTGTTTTAGTTATAATTTCGTTTTTCTGCCTGTTCTGGTTTTATATCATGTTTATCAATGCAACGCGTTCCAAAGGTGAGCTGAAAGCAGGGTTTACGGCATTGCCGAGCGATCATTTGCTGACAAACTGGAACAATCTGGTACATGGAACACTGCCGATCTGGTCGGGCATGTTTAACAGTCTGATCATTGCAGCAGCAACCGCAGTTTTGTGTGTATATTTTTCTACCATGACTGCATATGCCATTCATGCATACGATTTTAAATTAAAGAAATTTATTTATCCGTTTATTCTGATGATTATGATGATTCCGACACAGGTTACGGCACTCGGATTTATCAAGCTGATTACAGGCATGGGACTGATGGATTCCTTTATTCCACTGATTGTTCCAGCCATTGCATCTCCGGTTACGTTCTTTTACATGAAACAGTACATGGAGAGTGCGCTTCCGCTTTCGCTGATAGAAGCTGCACGTATTGATGGTTCCGGAGAGTTTCGTACGTTCAACAGCATCGTTCTGCCGTTGATGAAGCCGGCGATCGCCGTACAGGCAATTTTCAGTTTCGTCAGCAGCTGGAACAATTACTTTACACCGGCACTTGTGCTGCATGATGACAAGAAAAAGACACTTCCGATTCTGATCGCGCAGCTGCGTGGTGCAGACTGGCTGAAGTTTGATATGGGGCAGGTATATGTCATGATTACATTCTCGATACTGCCGGTTATCGTTGTGTATCTGATTCTTTCCAAGCATATTGTACAGGGGGTTGCTCTGGGAAGCGTAAAAGGATAATAGAAAAAGAAAGGGGTTTTTACAGTGAAAAACAAAACATTATGGAAACAG
>ENA-ORLY01002560-ORLY01002560.1-human-gut-metagenome-genome-assembly--contig:-NODE-2560-length-16922-cov-10.144850_pt1 | contig 16922 bp, 16 predicted proteins | sample MGYA00243071_ERZ508832 | MGnify/ENA primary metagenome ERZ508832 (study PRJEB26277, sample SAMN04329777) | human gut metagenome | biome: human-associated habitat | host: Homo sapiens | place: USA... | reverse complement strand
TCTGGAAAATACATCGTGTTCTGCGCCAACAAAGAGCACATGGACGAGATGGTATCCCACGTGCCGGAGTGGTTCGCAGGGGTCAATCCAGATGTTGTGGTGTACGAAGCCTACTCGGATGACCCGAACACCGATAAGGCCTTTGTGGACTTCAAAACGGACACCAGCAACCGGCTGAAGCTGCTGTTCTGCATCGACATGCTCAACGAGGGCGTTCATGTGGAGGGAATTTCCGGGGTCATCCTGTTTAGGCCCACGATTTCGCCCATTATCTACAAGCAGCAGATCGGACGCGCCCTGACCGCTGGTGATAATACGACACCACTTATTCTAGATGTGGTCAACAATTTCGAAGGCTTGACCAGTATTTCAGGTCTGCAAAGCGAGATGCAGGAGGCCGTCCACCGTCTGTATGCCAACGGCGAGGGTGACAAGATCGTCACCGAGCGGTTCGAGGTCATCGAGCAGGTGCATGACTGTCGGATACTGTTTGAACGGCTGCAGGAAAGCCTTTCTTCCAGTTGGGAGCACTACTTTTCTGAGGCAAGCATCTACTATGCGGAACACGGCGACTTAAAAGTGCCGAAGCAGTATAAGACACCTGCTGGCCTGAGCCTTGGGGTGTGGCTCGTCACACAGCGCGGGGTGCGCGAAGGGAGAGTCTCTGGAAATCTGACGGAACAGCAGATCGCGCGGCTGGACAGCATTGGTATGGCCTGGGGAAATCAGAAAGAGAGCGCGTGGCAGCGTGGCTTTGAGAAGGCGAAAAAATATCATGATACCTATGGGAATCTGATGGTAGCTGGAAAGTATGTGGACCCGGACGGCTACCCTCTGGGCAAGTGGCTCATCAAAACACGGCAGCAGAAGCTGAATGGCAATTTGAAGGAAGAACGCATTGCGCAGCTTGATGAAATCGGCATGGTGTGGAACATTTTTGATGCCAAGTGGGAAAAAGCTTATGCGCTGGCTGCGGCCTACTATGAGGAAAACGGCAACCTGAATATCCCACGTTCCTATGTGACAGCGGCTGGTGAACGGCTGGGGCAATGGGTCACAAGTCAGCAATGGGCGTACCCGAAAGGAAAGCTGACGGACGAGCAGGTCGAACGACTCAACAGAATAGGGATGTACTGGGGCAACCGCAATGATCGCCAGTGGAACGAAGGGTATCAGGAAGCAAAGCGCTACTTTGATGCCCACGGCGACCTGAACGTCCCTGCCGATTATGTATCACCGTGCGGTTATAACCTCGGAAATTGGGTCAAGCGGCAGCGGTACACCCGCCAGAATCCTGAAAAAAGCTGCGCCGTTTTGACAGAGGAACGGATTGCAAGGTTGGATGCCATCGGGATGCGGTGGGAGAAAAGTAATCCTAAGCACCCGCCTAAGCAGAAAGTACAAGCCGAAAGAGTTACGGCAAAAGCTGGTTGAAACAAGAAATTTATAAACAAACGCGAATTTATGTGAGGAGAAGAAATGGCTACGAATACTGTCGGAATCGATAAGGAAGTTGAAGTTGACCGCAAGGAAAACCTGCGCGACCATCGCCTGTACTGGATCGGGCGTCGGACGCAGGACGTGATCCTGTCATCGCTGGCACTGGTGGTGCTGTCGCCTGTCATGCTGGCTACGGCCATCGCAATTGTGGTGGATGACCCGTCTGCGGGCCCTGTTTTCAGCCAAGAGCGCATCGGCCGCAACGGCAAACCCTTCAAGTTCTATAAGTTCCGCTCCATGTGCCCCAATGCAGAGGCAAAACTGGACGACCTGCTGGACCAGAATGAAATGGATGGCCCTGTGTTCAAGATCAAGGACGACCCGCGTATTACCCGTGTGGGCAAGTTTATCCGCAAGACCAGCCTCGATGAGCTGCCCCAGTTGTGGAACATCCTGAAGGGTGATATGAGCATCGTGGGTCCCCGCCCGGCATTGCCCCGCGAGGTGGAGCAGTACGGCGACTACGAAAAGCAGCGGTTGTATGTGACCCCCGGCCTGAGCTGCTACTGGCAGATCGCCCCGCACCGCAATGACCTCTCTTTTGAGGAATGGATGGATCTGGACGTGAAGTATGTCAAGGAGCGCAGCTTCTGGGTGGATTGGAAGATTATTTTTAAGACATTCAAGGTGTGCCTGCTGGGGCGTGGGGAGTAAGCAACTTTGCTGAAACTGCTTGAAAACTGATTATAAGCTTGAAAGGAATACAATTTATGGATATCAAGAAAGAATATAAGCGCTGGCTTGCAAATGCAACCACAGATACGGACGTTGCCGCTGAACTGAAAACGTTGGATGATGCAAAAATCGAGGACGCATTCTATCGTGACCTTGCTTTTGGTACGGGTGGTCTGCGTGGCGTCATCGGCGCTGGCACCAACCGCATGAACGTCTACACGGTGGCAAAGGCCTCTCAGGGTCTGGCTGACTATCTGAAGAAGAACTATGCCGAGCCGTCTGTGGCCATCGGCTACGACAGCCGCATCAAGAGCGATGTGTTTGCAAAAGTCGCCGCCGGGGTGTTTGCTGCCAATGGCGTCAAGGTGAATATCTGGCCTGTCCTGATGCCTGTTCCTACCGTGTCCTTTGCGACCCGCTATCTGCACACCTCTGCCGGTGTCATGGTGACGGCTTCCCACAACCCCAGCAAGTACAATGGCTATAAAGTCTACGGTGCAGACGGCTGCCAGATCACCACCGAGGCCGCAGCGGAAATTCTGGCTGAGATCGAGAAGCTGGACATCTTTGCGGACGTCAAGACCAGCGATTTTGAAGCAGGCGTGGCAAACGGCAGGATCCAGTACATCCCGGACGAAGTCTACACCGCATTTGTGGAGCAGGTCAAGTGCCAGTCCGTCTTGTTTGGCGAAGAGGTCAACAAGAACGTGGCTATCGTGTACAGCCCGCTGAATGGCACCGGTCTGAAGCCTGTGACCCGCACCCTGAAGGAGATGGGCTACACCAACATCGCGGTGGTCAAAGAGCAGGAGCAGCCGGACGGAACCTTCCCGACCTGCCCGTATCCCAACCCGGAAATCAAAGAGGCTATGGCACTGGGCATGGAGTATGCCAAGAAGTGCAATGCTGACCTGTTGTTGGCTACCGACCCCGACTGCGACCGTGTGGGCATTGCTGTCAAGAACAAGGCAGGGGAGTACGAGCTGTTGACCGGCAACCAGACCGGTATGCTACTTCTGGATTACATTTGCAGCCAGCGCGTCAAACACGGCAAGATGCCTGCAGACCCGGTCATGGTCAAGACGATCGTCACCATGGACATGGGCGAACAGATCGCTACCCATTACGGCCTGCGCACCATCAATGTGCTGACTGGCTTCAAGTTCATCGGTGAGCAGATCGGCAAGCTGGAACAGCAGGGCAAGGCAGACAGTTATGTGTTCGGCTTTGAGGAAAGCTACGGCTACCTGACCGGCTCTTACGTCCGCGATAAGGATGGTGTGGACGGAGCCTACATGATCTGCGAGATGTTCAGCTACTATGCAACCAAGGGCATCAGCCTGCTGGACAAGCTGGACGAGCTGTACAAGACCTACGGCTACTGCCTGAACACTCTGCACAGCTATGAGTTCGATGGCAGCGCCGGTTTTGCCAAGATGCAGAACATCATGCAGGCATTCCGGGGCGACATCAAGGAGTTTGGTGGCAAGAAGGTCGTGAAGCTGCTGGACTACGCTCCGGGTCTGGATGGTCTGCCTAAGTCCGATGTGCTCAAGTTCCTGCTGGAAGATAACTGCTCCATCGTGGTTCGCCCTTCCGGTACAGAACCGAAACTCAAGACCTATATTTCCGTCAGTGCGGAAAACAAGGAGGCTGCCGAAGCTGTGGAGGCAGAGATTCGGAAGAGTGCAGAAAAATTCTTGAAGTAAAGATAGAGGAGAAAAAATTATGAATGTTATTTTACTTTCTGGCGGTTCCGGTAAGCGCCTCTGGCCTCTTTCGAATGACGTGCGCAGCAAGCAGTTTATCAAGTTGTTCAAAAATAATGATGAGTACGAGTCCATGGTGCAGCGTGTCTATCGCCAAATCACCACGGTAGATGCTGATGCAAAGATTACCATTGCAACCAGCAAATCGCAGGCAAGTGCTATCAAGAATCAGCTGGGCGAAAAGGCATCTATCTGTGTAGAGCCTTGCCGCCGTGATACCTTCCCGGCTATCGCACTGGCAGCTACCTATCTGCACGATGAAATGGGTGTGGCAGAAAATGAAGCTGTTGTTGTCTGCCCGGTTGACCCCTATGTGGATAACACCTATTACGAAGCCGTCAAGACCCTGCAGGAACTGGCAGAGCAGGGCGGTGCAAACCTGACTCTGATGGGCATCGAGCCGACCTATCCCAGCGAGAAGTACGGTTACATTATTCCTGAAAGCGGCGAAAACGTTAGCAAGGTTAAGGAATTCAAGGATAAGGTTGAAGAGGTTCCGCAGAATGAAAATACTCCGTTCCACCCCTATAGTCCCTATGCAGTTGCTAAGCAGTACGGTTTCTGGATGATGAAGGAGTACCGTGAAGCTTATGGCATGTACTGCTGCAATGGCATTCTGTTCAACCATGAGTCTGAGCGTCGCGGCGATAATTTTGTTACTCGTAAGATCACGCTGGCGGCTGGCCGTATTGCCTGTGGGCTGCAGGATCATCTGGAACTGGGTAATCTGGATTCTCTGCGTGACTGGGGTTATGCAAAAGACTATGTAGAATGCATGTGGCTGATCCTCCAGCAGGATGAGCCGGATGATTATGTGATTGCAACTGGCGTGCAACACACCGTCCGCGAGTTCACCACCCTACCTCCAAAGACTGAGAAAAATATTCTTCCAGTTGGGTGCGTTTGCTCATCCCATCCGCTTCTTCAGAATAGAAAGGATCAGTCTCACTCATTTCAGTATTATTCTTATTAGTCTTATTTGCTTGCGGTTTTGGCTGTTCCAGAATTGCGCTTTCGGTAGCACCAGAATTGCTGTTTGGGCAATTCTGTACTTGCGCTTTTGGCAGTCCAGACGAAAAATCCTTGACGTAGATCAGGCTGGGCCTGCCCAGACCACGCCGTTTGCGCTCGACGAGGTCGATGTCCTCTAGTTCCCGGAGCAGCTTGACCGCCTTGTGTTCGGCGCAGCAGAGGGATTTCTGCACTTCCCGGACGGTGTAGATGATATACACCCGGCCTTGCTCGTCCCGCCAACCGTTTTTCGCCGACAGGCTCATGCGGTCAAGTAGGATGCCATACAGTATTTTGGCATCTGTGGACAGATTTTGAAACCGCTGCTCCTGAAACAGCGCCTTTGGAATACGGAAGAACGAAAACAACTCTCCGGCTTGTCCGTAGAAATAATCAAGTGTCATATGATTCTGTCAAGACTGAAAAAATAACGCGGATACATCAACATCATTGAAAATTCCTCCTTATAGATAATTCGTGCAAATAAAAAAGCGCAACTTCGATTTGTGAAAATCGAAATTGCGCGATGTAACCTAGCAGGGGGATAAAAGTCATTTGTCGGGGTCGGTTGACCACAATTTAACCATAATAGAAACGAAACTTCTTGACATCAAACGAAATAGAATGAAAAAACGGATTCGGAAATTAGTGATATGGCGTATATTGTGTGCTGTTTTGACCAATGTGTCCGCAAGAGAAGCACAATGGGGTTCAAGAGGCCGTGAGTTCGATTCTCGCCACTCGGACCAAACAAAAATAATCCGAACTTGTTTCCGATAGGAGATGGGTTCGGATTATTTGTTTTCTTCGGAAAACTCAATATGGGTGTCCGTGGAAGATGAAATCCGAAATCATAGATTGACCGACATAAGCTACAACATGATTTCAGGAGGATATGAATGTGAAGTACGATGCAAGAGCTTGCCATTTCAACATGGACACCGGCTGCGTGGAGCTGCTGCTCCGGGATGGGAGAATGATCTCCATTGACTGCACCGGGGTCGAGGATGCACTGGACGTGACTATGGCGTAGAGGTCGGAGTTGGATTATCTCATCTACAATGACCCGCTTGGCTATGCGGATTTGATTCTGAATGGTGACCCGGAGAAATATTTGAAACAAATTTTGTGAAATGAATATTCTGCGATTTTACTGAAGAATTGACAATGTAGATATCATAGCAACAGGCTTTATTTTGTTTCAGAAGAGGTATTAGCATATGGAAGCGTATGAATTAGATAAAATAAAAGTTTTGGCAACTTCTTTCCGTGGTGCAATTGAGATAGCAAAAGATGCTGGTGAATTTGATAATGACTTTGCATTTCCTCGATTTCCCAAAGGATGCTGTGGAGATACAAGCGATCTTTTAGCTGAGTATTTGGCACAGCATGATATTTACACATATTATGTCTGTGGTCAAAAAGGTACCCAATCACACGCATGGCTGGTTCTTGTAAACACTGTAACAGTGACAACTGATAATTCAGATGCTGACAGAAAGTATAAAAGTCTGATAAGTGTTTATAATGAAGATAATGATGTAATGCTACTGCGAAAATACTATAACTTAAAAGATTCTATTATTATTGACATAACCGGAGATCAGTTCACAAATCAAAAATGTTTTTTGTATTATAACATTCCTGTTTATGTTGGTTTTTTAGATGACTTTCATAAACTTTTTAGGGTGGATCAATGCTCTATCCATGAACCTGCTAGATTGTGGGATGCTCGCTGCAAAAGTCTGTATCGAGCAATAACTAAATATATAAAGTGATTTGCAGTATGAAACGAAGTTTTTTTCAATTAAGGTATAAAACAAAAACAGGGTGCGCCCACCCGGACGCACCCTGCCAAAAGCCACAGACAAGAATGATATGTACAGCAGGGAGTTCCCCAGCGGGAACTTCCTGTTTTTCGTTGTTTGCATGATGAGCCTGTTCCGCCTGCCATACTGAGGCATTTTTTTGCGTTATTTTTTCATGGAGCTGTTTTGCAGCAGCCCCTCTCTGCCGTTAGCGGTTCTTATAAAGTTTCAGGTGCGGTCAACGCGCTTTTTGCCGAGGTATGCGGCCTTGACCTGTTCATTGGTCAGCAGTTCAGCACCCGTGCCGGAAAGGGTCAGGGTACCGGTCTCCAGCACATAGGCGTAATCGGCCACCTTCAGGGCCATGTTGGCGTTCTGTTCGTTCAGCAGCACGGTGATGCCCTGCTGGTTCACGGTGCGGATGATATCAAAAATCTCCCGCACCACGATGGGTGCAAGGCCGAGGCTTGGCTCGTCCAGCATGAGCAGCTTCGGCTTGCTCATCAGGGCGCGGCCCACGGCCAGCATCTGCTGCTCGCCGCCGGAAAGGGTGCCGGCGCTCTGCCAGCTGCGCTCCTTCAGGCGGGGGAACAGACTGTACACCCACTCAAGGTCTTTTTCGGTTTCGGCCTTATCCTTGCGCAGGTATGCGCCGATCTTCAGATTTTCCAGCACAGTCAGGTCGGCAAACACCCGGCGGCCCTCCGGCGACATGGCAATGCCGCTGGCCACGATCTGGTCGATGGGCTTGCCCAGCAGTTCCTGCCCGTTCCACAAAATGGAGCCGCTCTGTGCCTTTACGAGGCCGGAAATGGTGCGCATCAGGGTGGACTTGCCTGCGCCGTTGGCACCGATCAGGGTAACGATCTTGCCGTCCGGCACGTTCAGCGACACACCGCGCAAGGCCTGAATGCCGCCATAGGAAACATGTAAATCCTTGATCTCAAGCATCTTCGTCCACCCCCAGATAAGCGTCGATCACCCGCGGGTCGTTCTGCACCTCGGCGGGCGTACCCTCGGCGATCAAGCGGCCAAAGTCCAGCACATAGACCCGGTCGGAAATATCCATCACCAGATCCATGTGGTGCTCGATCATGAACACGGTCAGTCTGAAATCGGTGCGGATGCGGTCAATAAAGGCGGTCAGTTCTTCGGTCTCCTGCGGGTTCATACCGGCAGCAGGCTCATCCAGCAGCAGCAGCTTCGGCTCGGTGGCAAGCGCGCGCGCGATCTCCACCCGGCGCTGCAGGCCGTAGGGCAGGCCAGTAGCCAGTTCATTGCGCACATCCTCAAGTCCAAGCACATGCAGCAGGTTTTCGCACTCCTCGCGCTGGCGCTTTTCCTCGTCTGCATTCAGCCGGAAGGTAGCGCTCAGCAGGTTGGCCGAGCGGCGGCAGTGCTTGGCGATGAGCACGTTCTCAAACACGGTCTGGCTCTTCCATAGACGGATATTCTGGAAGGTGCGGGCAATACCCATCTGGGTGATCTTATCGGGCGTGGGGGCGATCATGTGGGAATACTTGCTCGCGTTCTGGCCCTTATAGAGCTTTTTCATCTTGCCGTGGGGCGTGTTCTCAATGATCTTGCGTCCCTCGAACCACACCGCGCCGTTGGTGGGCGCATACACGCCGGTGACAACGTTGAACGCGGTGGTCTTGCCGGCACCGTTGGGGCCGATGAGGGAGACGATCTGATCTTTATCCACCTTCAGGTTCAGATTGTCCACAGCCACAACACCGCCAAACTGCATCGTGGCGTTTTCAATGGTCAATACGTTTTCACTCATTTGGAACGCGCCTCCTTTTTGGCAGCTTTTGCAGTGGATGCGGGCTTTTTCTGGAACAATTCACGGTCGCCCATGATGCCCTTGCGGAAGAACAGCACCACCGCCATAATGATGATGCTGAACACCACCATGCGGAAGCCGGAACGCAGCAGCGGCACACGGAAGCCGCCGATCCAGGTCTCGTTGTCGAGGAAGCGCAGCAGCCATTCGGAGCTGGCGATGAACAGGAAGGACGCGATGATGGAACCGGACACCGAGCCAATGCCGCCAATGACCACGATCAGCAGGATCTCGTAGGTCATGCTGGATTTGAAGGTGGTGGCCTGCACGCTGGCCTGATACATGGCAAGCATTGCGCCGGAGATACCGGCAAAGAAGCTGCTGATGATAAAGCTCATGCGCTTGTGGCTGGCAAGGTTGATGCCCATGGCTTCGGCAGCGATCTCGTCATCACGGATGGCTTTGAAGGCACGGCCATAGGTGGAGTTGATGAGCAGCAGAATGATGGCGATGCAGATGCCGGAGAAGAGGAAGGGCATCACGGTTTCCAGATGCAGGGTCGTGCCGCCCAGCGAAAGGTTGAAGCTGGCAAAGCTGGTGAAACCGTACAGAAGGTTGGAGCCGTTGGTCAGCGGGCCAAAGCCCTCGTAAACCACGGCGGCACGGATGATCTCGGCAAAGCCCAGTGTAGCAATGGCAAGATAGTCGCTCTTGAGCTTCAGCACCGGCAGGCCGATGAGGAAGGCGAACAGCGCTGCGATAAAACCGGCCAGGATCAGGCAGAACACAACACCCAGCAGCAGGCCGAAGCCGCCCAGAGGTTTGGAGAGCAGTTCCGGGATGGAGAAGCCGATGCCGCCGTTTGCATAGCGCTGATAGATGGACTTCTGCGAAGCGGCGGGAATGGTGAGGATGGCGTAGGTGTAGGCACCCAGCAGCATAAAGCCTGCCTGACCCAGACTGAACAGGCCGGTAAAGCCGTTCAGCAGGTTCATGGAGACAGCCACCAGTGCATAGATGGCACCCTTGCGCAGCACGGTGAGCAGCATGGAGGGCACAAAGCTCAGGTTATCCAGTGCCAGCAGCACCACCAGCAGAGCGGCCAGCGCCAGTGCGGCCCGGAGATAGATGCGTTTTTTCTCTTGTTTCATGGTCATCACACTTTCTCGGTCAGGTTTTCACTGAACAGGCCGGTAGGCTTGACGGCCAGCACCACGATCAGCAGTGCAAAGGTGAACGCATCACTGAAGGTGGTAGCGCCTGCACCTTTAATAAGGCTCTCGCAGATGCCGATGATGAAGCCGCCGATCACCGCACCGGGAATGGAGCCGATGCCGCCGAACACCGCAGCCACAAAGGCTTTCAGGCCGGGCATGGCACCCACAGTGGGGGTGACTGCCGTGTAGTTGGAAAAATACATCATGGAGCCGATGGCCGCAAGAAAGCTGCCCACCGCAAAGGTAAAGGAGATGACATTGTTGATCTTGATGCCCATCAGCTGGGCGGTCTCAAAATCGCGGGAAGCGGCGCGCATGGCCATGCCGATCTTGGTCTTCTGGATCAGGGTAACAAGTGCTGCCACCAGCACAATAACGAGGAACGGCGTTACCACCGTCACCCGCTTGGTCTGGCAGCCCAGCACCGTGACGGTGTCGCTGATCCACGGCAGGGCAGGGTACTGCTTGGCCAGACCGCCGGTGACATACCACATCGAGTTCTGCAAAAGGTAGGACATACCGATCGCGGAGATCATTACCGACATGCGCGGCGCAGTGCGCAGGGGCTTGTAGGCGATCTTTTCCACTGCGATGCCCAGCAGTACCGTTGCCACCACCACCAACGGGATGGAAATGGTCAGCGGAAGGGAAGCAGTAGCGTACACCATCAGAAAACCGGCTACGGTAAAGATATCTCCGTGGGCAAAGTTGATCAGGCGCAGGATGCCGTACACCATCGTGTAGCCAATGGCGATCAATGCATACTGGCCGCCCACCGAGATACCTGCCAGCAAATAGGGCAGAAACTTTGCAGCCATAAGGGGAACCCTCCATTTCTTACAACTTTTAATAAAATAAACTCCTCCAGTCACCTCCGGTGACAGCCCCCTCAGGGAGGGAGCCAAACCTGCCGGAAGGCTACAAAAAGGCTCCCTCGTTGAGGGAGCTGGCAACGCCGTCAGGCGTTGACTGAAGGAGTTTACAGGTTCAAATCAGCCTTCCACGCTCTGAGTCTTGACGAACTCAAATGCGCCGTCGGCAGCTTTCTTGATGTAAGCCATATCCTTGTTGGCATCACCGGTGGTCTGGTCAAAGGTGATATTGCCGGTCACGCCGTCGTAGTTTACGCCGTACAGAGCATCGCGGATGGCGGTGCCGTCGGTGCTGCCTGCTGCCTTGATGGCTTCCAGAGCCACCATGTAGCCGTCGTAGCCCAGTGCAGAAACAGCTGCCACGATGTCATTGCCGCCGTTGTTGGTCAGCTTCTGGCTGTCGGCGTTCAGCCACTCCTTAAAGCCGGTCACGAACTCCTTGGCTGCGCCGGAATCATCGTTCTCATCAAAGAAGGTGGAGCAATACACCTGCACGCTGGTGCCCTTCTGGGCATCCAGAATAACGCTGGACTCCCATGTGTCGCCTGCGGTAATGGGTTTGTCAAAGCCTGCAGAAGCAGCCTGTGTGATGATCTGGGCTGCATAGGTGGTAGCGCAGGGAGCAAAGATCACATCTGCACCGGCGTTGATGGCGTTCTGGATGTAGGCGGAGAAGTCCGAGGTGCCCTCGGGGAACTGCTCGCTGGTAACAGTGCCGCCCAGATCCTCAAAAGCGTTGACGAAGTAGGTGGCCAGACCGGAGCCGTAGTCCTCGCCCAGCATGCTCAGCACGTAGGCGTTGGCAGCACTGAACTCATCCTTTGCAAAGTTTGCCATGACCGAGCCCTGGAACGGGTCAAGGAAGCAGACACGGAAGTAGTAGGGGTTGGCCTCAGTCACGGCGGGGTTGGTGCAGGAGCAGCCAATGGCCGGGATGGAAGCGGACTGGAAGGTGGGAGCGGCTGCAATGGAAACACCGGAGCCGTAGCTGCCCAGCACGATGGAGACTTTCTTGGAGACCAGCTCCTGTGCAGCAGTCACGGCCTTATCGGTGCTGGACTGGTTATCCACTTCCACCAGCTCCACGTTATAGGTCTCACCGCCGATCTCCACGGTGGGAGCAAGGCTGTTGGCATACTCGACACCCAGCACTTCCTGCTTGCCGCCTGCGCCGTTATCACCGGAAGCCGGTTCAAACACGCCGATCTTAATGGTCTTGCCGCCTGCAGAAGAGCCGCTTGCGGAACCGCCAGAAGAAGAGCAGCCTGCCAAAGCTGCTGCTGCGGCGGTGATGCCTGCCGCTTTCAGGAAATCACGACGAGAAATGAATGCTTTCATAAGAATTGCCTCCTCTATTATTTCTTAACACTTTCCCAGATAAAACAAGAAAAACCCGCAACGGCGCAGTGATCCTCAGATCCTGCATCGTTGCGGGTTTCTTAGCATTGTTTTAGCACATGAAAAGGAACTTGTCTAGGCTGAATTTGAATTTTTTTAAATTTTCGTCAGATGATAAAAAGAAACTGTACTTGAACAGCGTGCATTTTGGGCGGTTTTGATACAGACTGTCTTTTGGCTAAATACAGATTTGCCGTAAGGGTCATACTTTAATCCGCTGCACGTCCCAGCCGCATCTTGAAATCGCTGTAGCCGAACTTCACCAGCTCCCGGCAGGTGCCGTTTTCGTCCATTGCCCAGATGGGCGGCAGCGGCATCCCGTTGAAGGTGTTGTTCTTGCAGGTGGTGTAGATGGCCATATCGCCGAAAATGAGCCTTTGCCCCTCGGTGAGCGGGGAGGAAAAGCTGTAGTCGCCCACCACATCCCCGGCAAGGCAGGTGGGGCCGCCAAGGCGGATGAGGTACGGCTTTTCGCCGGGGTCCCCGGCATCCAGCAGCGGCGGGCGGTAGGGCATCTCGATCACATCCGGGGTGTGGCAGGCCGCAGACATGTCCAGAATGGCAAGGCTCGTCTCGCCATTTTGCAAAGTATCCAGCACAGTGGTAACAAGATACCCGGCGTTCAGCGCCCATGCTTCGCCCGGCTCCAGATACACCTGCACGCCGTACTTTTTCTGTGTTTCGGTAATGCACTGTTCCAGCGTGGCAAGGCGGTAGCCGGGGCGGGTGATATGGTGCCCGCCGCCAAAGTTGAGCCACTTCATCCGGGGCAGAAGATCCCCGAACTTTGCTTCCACCGCCGCCAGCGTCAGGGCCAGTGCATCGGCATCCTGCTCGCACAGGGTGTGGAAGTGCAGTCCGTCCAGTAATTCGGGCAGGGCCGGGTCTGCCTGCACGGCGGCATCCCACTGGGCGCGGGTGGTGCCAAGGCGGCTGCCCGGGGCGCAGGGGTCGTAAATTGCATGGCCTTCCTGCGTGGAGCACTCCGGGTTCAGCCGCAGGCCCACGCTCTTGCCCGCCGCCTTTGCTGCCGGGCCGAACTTTGCCAGCTGGCTGGGCGAATTGAACACGATGTGGTCGGCGTACTGCAGCAGCTCCGCGAACTCGTCTGCCCGGTAGGCCGCGCAGAACACATGGTTCTCTTTTTCCGGCAGCTCTTCTTTGCCAAGGCGGCTCTCGTACAGGCCGCTGGCCTCGGTGCCCGCCAGATAAGGAGCCAGCACCGGGTAAACATTAAAGTTGGAAAAAGCCTTCTGCGCCAGCAGAATTTTGCAGCCGGTGCGCTGCTGCACCCCCAGCAGAAGTTCGCCGTTGCGGCGCAGCTGCCCTTCGTCCAGCAGGTAGCAGGGGGTGGGCAGAGAGGCAAGCGCTTCCCAAGAAAGGTTTGTAAGGCCCGCAAAGGGCGGGCGGGTATCGGCCAGCCGCATCAGTCCACCAGCGCCGGGCTGTGGCTCTCGGAACGGGGCAGGCCGTACTTGTCCAGAGCGTCCAGATACGGGTCCGGATCAAACTCTTCCACAGTGTGCACGCCCTTGGTGGTCCACTTGCCGGTGAGCAGCATCAGTGCGCCGCACATGGCCGGTACGCCGGTGGTGTAGCTGATGGCCTGAGAGCCGACCTCCTTGTAGCACTCCTGATGGTCGCACACATTATAAATATAGTAGGTCTTTTCCTTGCCGTCCTTCTTGCCGGTGAAGATGCAGCCGATGTTGGTCTTGCCCTTGGTGCGGGGGCCAAGGCTGGCGGGGTCCGGCAGCAGAGCCTTGAGGAACTGGATGGGCACGATCTCCTGCCCGTTGAAGTTGACCGGGGTGGTGGACAGCATGCCCACATCCTCCAGACAGCGCATGTGGTCCAGATAGCTCTGGCCAAAGGTCATGAAGAAGCGGATGCGCTTTGCCTCCGGGATGTTCTTTGCCAGAGACTCGATCTCCTCGTGGTGCAGCAGATACATATCCTTGTCGCCCACCTGATCGAAGTTGTACTCCCGCTTGATGCTCATAGCCGGGATCTCCACCCAGTGGCCGTTCTCCCAGTAGCTGCCGGGAGCGGACACCTCGCGCAGGTTGATCTCCGGGTTAAAGTTGGTGGCAAAGGCATAGCCGTGGTCGCCGCCGTTGCAGTCCAGAATATCAATGGTGTCAATGGTGTCGAACTCGTGCTTTTTGGCGTAGGCGCAGTAAGCCTGGGTCACGCCCGGGTCGAAGCCGCTGCCCAGCAGGGCGGTCAGGCCGGCTTCCTCAAACTTCTTTGCGTAGGCCCACTGCCAGCTGTAATCAAAGTAGGCGGAGAAGCCTGCTTCCTTGCAGCGCTTCTCGTAGATGGCACGCCACTCCGGGTCGTCGGTGTTCTCCGGCTCGTAGTTGGCGGTGTCCATATAGTTTACGCCGCAGGCAAGGCAGGCATCCATGATGGTCAGATCCTGATAGGGCAGGGCAATGTTCATCACGAGGTCGGGCTGATAAGCCTTGATGAGGGCGATCACCTCGTCCACCTTGTCGGCATCCACCTGTGCGGTGGTGATCTTGGTAGCGGTTTTGGGGGCCAGTTCTGCAGCCAGCTTGTCGCACTTGGACTTGGTACGGCTGGCGATGCAGATCTCGGTGAACACCTCGGGTACCTGACAGCACTTGTGGATGGCAACGGAGGCCACGCCGCCGCAGCCGATGATCAGAACTTTGCTCATGATTTTTCTCCTTTATGTCAATGTGTGCAAATTCGGTCAGACCTGAAAGCCGGGCCAGCCCTTGTCCAGCGCGATCAGCGTTTCGCGCAGCACCTTGCAGGCGGTGGCGGTGGAAACGCCGGTGGTATCCAGCGTGGGAGCCAGCTCGTTGAGGTCTGCGGCTACGATGTTGGCTTTCGTCACGGTGCGGATGGCATCCAGCAGCTGCAAAAAGCTCACGCCGCCGGCTTCGGGCGTGCCGGTGCCGGGGAAGCAGGAGGGGTCCAGACAGTCGAGGTCGATGGTCAGGTAGACGGGCACCTTGCTCTCGCACAGCTGTTCCGTCAGCTCGGCAAGGCCGGTAAAATCGAATTTGTGCATCTCGGTGTGCTGGGCTGCAAACTCGAACTCGGCGCGGTCGCCGCTGCGGATGCAGAACTGATGGATGCGGCCGTCGCCCACCAGCTCATGGCAGCGGCGCAGCACGCAGGCGTGGCTCAGCTTTGCACCAAGGTAGTCGTCCCGCAGGTCGGCGTGGGCATCAAAGTGCACGATGTGCAGATCCGGATATTTCTTCACAGCAGCCCGCACGGCACCCAGCGTCACCAGATGTTCACCGCCCAGCAGCAACGGGAACTTGCCGTCCTGCAGGATCTCCTCTGCGCGGGCTTCGATGTCCGCAAGGGCGCTCTCGCTGGAGCCGAAGCACAGCTCCAGATCGCCGCTGTCGAAGATGTCAAAATCGGTCAGGTCGGCATTCTGGTAGGGGCTGTAGGTCTCCAGACCATAGCTTTCGTGTCGGATGGCCGCCGGGCCGAACCGTGCGCCCGGGCGGTAGCTGGTGGTGGAATCGTAGGGCGCACCGTACAGCACGATGCTGGCGGCGCGGTAGCTGCTGTCACAGCCGATGAAGTTTTCAATGTTGGGTTGCATCAGTGTTCCTCCACTTCCCGCAGCATTTCCTCAAGGAATGCCGGCAGGTAAAATGCGCCGACATGCAGCCGGGCGGTGTAATAGCGGGTGCGCATGTTCAGCGCCTTCCATGCGTCTGCATCCAGATCATCGATGGGATGATACTTTTTGCTGGCAAAGCCGAACAGCCAGTACCCCGCCGCAAAGGTGGGAATGTGTGCCTGATACACTCGGCTGATGGGGAAGGTGGACGCAATACGCTTGTGGCTGCGCTGCATGGCGCTGGCATCCTCGGCATAGAAGGGGCTGCCCTGCTGGTTGACCATGATGCCGTCCGCTTTCAGGGCATTGAAGCAGCTGCCGTAGAACTCGCGGGTGAACAGACCCTCGGATGGGCCGAAGGGATCGGAGGAGTCCACGATGATGAGGTCGTACTCCTCCTCGCAGCGGCGGATATACTTGAGGGCGTTCTCAAAATAGATGTGCACCCGGCGGTCATCCATGCGGCAGGCGTTGCTGGGCAGGAAGGCGCGGCAGGCTTCCACCACCTGCGGGTCCATCTCCACAAGGTCGATGCGCTCCACCCGGTCGTAGCGGGTCAGCTCCCGCACCACGCCGCCGTCACCGGCACCGATGACAAGGATGTCTTTTGCCTGCTTGTGCACCGCCATGGGCACATGCACGATCATCTCGTCATAGATGAATTCGTCGCGCTCGGTCAGCATCACATTGCCGTCCAATGTGAGCACCCGGCCAAACTCCGGCGTTTCAAAAATATCGATGCGCTGGTAATCGCTCTGCTTGGAGTAGAGCTGTTTGTTCACCCGGATGCTGTGCTTCACGTCCGGGGTGTGAAACTCGGAAAACCAAAATTCCATCTGCATTCCCTCCTTATGCCAGAACGTTCAGCCGCTCGATGTCCGGGTCCTCGGGGCCGGTCATGCTGCAGCCCTTGGCCTTGGCGTACTCGATGTAGTTCAAAATTTCCTTGGTGATGCGCTCGCCCGGGGCCAGAATGGGAATGCCCGGCGGGTAGCACATGACGAACTCGCTGCACACCATGCCCTCGGTCTCCCGGAGCGGCAGGCTCTTTTTGGGCGCATAGAACGCTTCCTGCGGGCTGGCAGCCACAACGGGGTCGATGTATTCCTGACTCAGCAGGCCGGAGCCATCGGTCTGGTAGCGGCGCTTGATCTCGGCCAGCGCGCTGACCAGACGCTCCACCTCCTGCGGGCGGTCGCCGATGGAAAGATAGGCAAGGATGTTGCCAATGTCGCCGAACTCAATCTGGATGTCGTACTCATCGCGC
>ENA-ORLY01002551-ORLY01002551.1-human-gut-metagenome-genome-assembly--contig:-NODE-2551-length-16954-cov-3.614801_pt1 | contig 16954 bp, 14 predicted proteins | sample MGYA00243071_ERZ508832 | MGnify/ENA primary metagenome ERZ508832 (study PRJEB26277, sample SAMN04329777) | human gut metagenome | biome: human-associated habitat | host: Homo sapiens | place: USA... | reverse complement strand
CTAAATTTTTATAATAGGCTGATATCTCTCAAGCCACATATTTACTTGGCAAAGGTAAGCCATAAGTTGTGGACCTGTCATCAGTTGCCCAAACCAAGGGCGAGAGAATGCCTTTCCATCAGTATTTAAGATATCTAATATATATTCCCTATTTAAAAGATAATTAATAGGAGCACGTGAATCAGCCATAATTTCTGTAAGCATTTTTTTAACTTTAGCAAGATAAGTAGGATTATGAGTTTTTGGATATGGACTTTTTTTCCTATTTACAATTTCAGAAGGTAGAAATTTGCGAGACACATAACGCAAAAGACCTTTTTCTCTACCATTAAGAGCTTTTATTTCCCAAGGAATATTCCATACATATTGAGCTAATCTATAATCGCAAAATGGAACACGAAGTTCTAAGCCATTATACATAGCCATTCTGTCAGACCTATCAAGAAGTGTTTGCATAAACCAATTTAAAGTAAGATATGAAATTTTTCTCTTTTCAGCAGTCTCTAAAGAATCAGTATCAAGAATTTCTACTTGTTCAAAACTTTCATTATATCTATAGTCAATATAGTCTTTTAAATTTACCCTTTTTGCAATGCTTGGATGAAGTAGAGTTTGACGTTCATCAATAGCAATAGACCAAGGAAATGTTCCACTATTAAGAGCATCTTCACGAAAGAACCAAGGATATCCGCCAAAGATTTCGTCAGCACATTCACCTGTAAGTGCAACAGTTGCAGTGGGTTTGACATATTTACAAAATAACAAAAGAGAAGAGTCAATATCTGCCATGCCTGGCATATCACGAGCAATCATAGCATCTTCAAGATATTCTGCAAGTTCAGGTGTATCAATAACAATAGGATGGTGCGAGGTATGAAGTTTATTAACCATCAAATCAATGTAGTAATTATCTGAATTTGGTTGAAAATCACTTTTTACAAAGTTCTTATCATTATCTACATAATCAATAGAATAAGTGTCAAGTGGTGGTAAACCATTTTCGTAACAGTGGTCAGCAGCATATCTAGTAATAATACTTGAATCTAACCCACCAGATAAAAATGTACATAGAGGAACATCAGAAACAAGTTGTTTTGTAATAGCATCTTTTAAAAGATATTCAAGATGTTCGCAAGTTTGAGCAAAGTTTTCTGTATGTGGTTCACTTTTTAATTTCCAATATCTTTCAATATGTAATCCAGAACGGTTAAAAACAGCAAAGTGAGAAGGTTTTAATTCAAAAATATTATTAAATACAGTGGTACCAGGAGTATGTGCAGGGCCTAGACCAAATAGTTCTGAGATTCCTTGGGAATCTAGTATTTTTTGAACTCCTGGGTATTGAAAAATAGCTTTAATTTCAGATGCAAATATAAATGAATTGTTTTGCATGGTGTAAAATAAAGGTTTTACTCCAAAGTGGTCTCTGGCCATGAAGAGCTCTTCTTTTTGTGAGTCCCATATAGCAAATGCAAATATACCGTTTAAATGGTGCACTACATCTTTTCCATAATAAATATAACTTTTTAATAATATTTCTGTATCAGAATGTCCATTAAAAGTAAAGCCTTTTTCTTCAAGTGTTTTCTTTAATTCTTTTGTGTTGTAAATTTGACCATTATATATAATGCATAAAGGGACATTTGGGGTCGGTTCCATTTTTGCCCCAGGGACATTTGGGGTCGGTTCCGTTTTTGCCCCAACAAGTTGAGATGGTTTGCTTGCTAACATAGGTTGCTTTCCTCCATCTGGGTCAAGAACTATTAATCTTTTATGACCAAAAGCTACATGACTTCCCATATAGTAGCCCTCTTCATCAGGGCCACGTTTAGAGATAGAATTATTCATATTAATTAAGATATTTTTGTATTTTGAAATATCTTGTTTATAATTTACAAATCCAACGATTCCACACATAAAAGCCTCCATTCGAGCAAAAATGCTCCAAATAATATTTATAAAATTCTATTTAAATAAAAAAGTTAGAATTTTATTTAATGTTTTTAATTAAAATATATTCAAGTTAGATGAAAAGTTGCATAAAATTCTCAAAAATAGTTGACAAAATAAGAAATTGCTTGTATAATTTTATAGTGACAAAAATTTGTAAAAGAATAATATGGAAGTTGTCTATAAGTTGCATAGAAATGGCAACATATAAAATATGCAAAAAAGAATGGATATATACATATATCTTACGCGAGGAGGGATTAAGATGGCACAACCAAAAAGAAGATGGTCAAAAGCTAGAACACATTCAAAAAGATCAACATGGAAATTAGAACAACCTAAATTTGCAGCTTGCCCACATTGCCATGAACCAGTAATGCCACATAGAGTATGTTCAAACTGTGGATATTATGATGGAAAAGAAGTAGTTGCAAAAAAAGAAGAAAAATAGTAAGCAAATAAACGCCGATATAGGCGTTTTTGTGATGTGATAAAAAATGTGCACGAAATTAGATTATATTACATAAATAATGTAAGAGCCGATTGAATAAATTTAAGAAAAAAGTGCATAATAGCTATAATTGTAAAAGTCAAAGGGAGGAATTAGAATGAAGAATTTAAGAAGAACAAATATTGTAGGAACGATAGGACCAGCTAGTGAAAGTGAAGAAATGTTAACAAAATTAATAAGTACAGGATTAAATGTAACAAGAATCAACTTTTCACATGGAGGATATGAAGAAAATGCAGTAAAAATTGATACAATTAAGAAAGTTAGAAAAGATTTAAATAAACCTATTGGGTTGATGCTAGATACAAAAGGTCCTGAAATAAGAACTGGAAAACTAGAATCAGGTGATGAGAAAGTAGTTATAGAAGAAGGTCAAACATTTACATTTCTTTATGATGATGTAATTGGAAATAACACAAAGACATCAATAGGGTATAAAAATCTATACCAAGATGTTATGCCAGGAGCTAAGATATTAGTTGATGATGGTGCTATTGAATTTGAAGTTGTAGAGATTAAAGATAAAGATATCATATGTAAAGCTATAAATACAGGAAGATTAGGAAGTAGAAAAACAGTTAATGTACCTGGTTTAAAATTGAATTTGCCAGCATTATCTCCAAAAGATATTGATGATATAACAAAGGGTGTTAAAGCAGGATTTGATTTTATAGCTGCATCATTTGTAAGAAGAGCATCAGATGTTCAAGAAATAAGAAAATTATTGGATGATAATGGAGGAAAAGACGTTCAAATTATTTCTAAAATAGAAAGTCAAGAAGGAATAGATAATTTTGAAGAAATTCTTGAATTATCAGATGGAATAATGGTTGCAAGAGGAGATATGGGTGTAGAAATCCCTATGGAACAAGTGCCAGTTGTTCAAAAACATTTTATAAAAAGATGTAATGCTGTTGGAAAACCAGTTATTACAGCAACACAAATGTTAGAATCAATGACATCAAATCCACGTCCAACAAGAGCTGAAGTAAGTGATGTAGCAAATGCAGTGTATGATAGAACAAGTTGTATAATGCTTTCTGGAGAATGTGCTATGGGTAAATATCCAGTAGAGTGTGTTGATACAATGGTTAAAATATCAAAGACAATAGAAAATTCAGTAAATTATTGGAAAAGATTTATTACAAAAGGTTCATATGCTGAAAAATCAGATAATATGGAAAAAAGTATTGCATATGCTACTTGTGCAATGGCTGAACACATCGATGCAGATGCGATTGCAACATATACACATACAGGAAATTCTGTTAGAAAATTGTCTGGAATGGGAGCTGGTTGCCCAATTATAGCTGTTACAGATAATGAAAAGACTTTTCATCAATTATCAGTTGCATGGAATGTTATGCCTATATTGGTTGAGGGTGAAGCTACTCCAGAAGATACACTTCTACAAGGAATTGCAGTATTAAAATCTAATGGAACATTAGATGAAGGAGATGTAGTGGTTCTTTCAGGCGGAGCTCAAACTTTTGTAAATGAAAAAAGTGAGAAAAAAGTTATTGGTGGAATTTTAAGAGTTTAAATATTCAAAAAATATCACAATTTGTTAGAAATAGCAGTTGTGATATTTTTTTAGGGCAAAAACGGAACCGACCCCGAATTGCCCTTGGGCAAAAATGGAACCGACCCCAAATGTCCCAAAGAAAATGAAAAAAATTACCATAAATACTTGATTTTTCAATAAAAATATAGTACAATATCTATGAAAAAAATGTTCCTTAAACTTAGCACAATAAAAGACACCTATTATTGTTGCTCGGTCTAAGGAGAAGAAAAATAGGAGGTGTTAATATGACAGCAGAAAGAAAACAAGAAATTATTAATCAATATAGAAGAGATGAAAAGGATACAGGTTCATCAGAAGTACAAATTGCTCTTTTAACAGAAAGAATTAATGAATTAACAGAGCATTTGAAAATTCATAAAAAAGATAACCATTCAAGAAGAGGTCTTCTAAAGATGGTTGGTAAAAGAAGAAATTTATTAAACTACTTAGCTAAAAAAGACGAAGCTGCATATAAGGATTTAGTTAAAAAATTAGGACTAAGAAAATAGTTTATAAGTTGTAAGGAGGCGTTTGCAACAAGCTGCGCCTCTTTATTCATACAATAGGAAAAAAACTATAGATGTCCACAATTATGAGTAAACTAGGTTTAGAAAAGTAGCTTGTATAATGTTTTAAAGTATATACAAAATTTTAAAATATTATAGAGGTTACAATCTATCCAGTTTACTTGTAAAAATAGGTGTAAAGAAAATCAACATAGAAAAAGACATAATAGTAAAAAGGAGGAGAAATTATGTTTAAAAGTTATGAAACAGAGCTAGCTGGAAGAAAGCTAGTAATTGAAACAGGTAAAATTGCTGGATTAGCAAATGGAAGTGTTGTAGTAAAATATGGAGAAACATTTGTAATGGTAAATGTTACTGCCTCAAAAGAACCTAGAGAAGGAATTGATTTTTTCCCATTATCAGTGGATTTTGAAGAAAAATTATATTCTGTAGGAAAAATACCAGGTTCATTTACAAAAAGAGAAGGAAAGCCAAGTGATAAGGCGATATTAGCATCAAGAGCAATAGATAGACCACTAAGGCCATTGTTCCCAAAGGATTTTAGAAATGATGTGGTTGTTGTTGCAACTGTGTTGTGTGTTGATCAGGATAATTCTCCAGAAGTTGCTGCGATGATAGGTGCTTCTGCAGCTTTATCTATTTCTGATATACCATTTGGAGGACCAACTGCTGCAGTAAATGTTGGGTTAGTGAATGGAGAAATTGTTATAAATCCAACAGAAGAGCAAAGAAAGATTAGTGATTTAACTTTAACGGTTGCAGGAACTGCTGATAAGGTTGCAATGATTGAAGCGGGAGCAAATGAAGTTCCAGAAGATGTAATGTTAGAAGCTATCAAAAAGGGACATGCTGAAATTGCTAAGATTTGTGAATTTATTCAAAAAATGAAAGATGAAATTGGAAAACCAAAATTTGAGTATAAGTCTTTTGCAGTAGAACATGATTTATTTGAATTTATAGAACAGAATTTTACAGAGAAAATGAAAGTTGCTGTTCAAGAAGTAGACAAAGAAAAAAGGGATAATAATGTATCAGCATTATCAGAGGAAATTACGTCAGCAGTAGTAGAAAAATTAGGAGAAGAGGTTGCGACAGAGAGAGCTCAGGAAATTGGAGATGCAATTTATAAACTAGAAAAGAAATGCGTAAGAGATATGATTTTCTATGAACACAAAAGAGTTGATGGAAGAGCTATTGATGAAATTAGACCATTATCATGTGAAGTTGGTTTATTGCCACGTACTCATGGTAGTGCATTATTTACAAGAGGTCAAACTCAAGTTATGTCAATCGTAACATTGGGAATGGCAAGCGAGGCTCAAGAGTTAGATGGTATAGATACAGAAACAGAAAAAAGATATATGCATCAATACAATTTCCCAGCATATAGTGTTGGAGAGGCAAGACCATCAAGAGGTCCTGGAAGAAGAGAGGTTGGACATGGTGCATTAGCTGAAAAAGCATTAGTACCAGTACTTCCATCAAAAGAAGAATTTCCTTATGCTATAAGAGTTGTATCAGAAGTATTATCTTCAAATGGTTCAACATCACAAGCAAGTATATGTGGAAGTACCTTGGCATTAATGGATGCTGGTGTTCCAATAAAAAGACCAGTTGCTGGTATTTCTACAGGTTTAGTAACAAACCCTGAAAATCCAGATGATTATGTAATGCTAACAGATATTCAAGGTCTTGAAGACTTTTTTGGAGATATGGATTTTAAAGTTGGTGGAACAGAGAAGGGTATTACTGCAATTCAAGTAGATATCAAAGTTGATGGATTATCATATAAAATAATTGAAGAGGCTTTTGCTAGAACTAAGAAAGCTAGACAATATATTTTGGATGATATTATGAAACCAGTTATTGCTGAACCAAGAGAAGAGCTTTCAAAATATGCACCACAAATAGTTACAACACAAATTAAAGTAGAAAAAATTAAAGATGTAATTGGTAAAGGCGGAGAGACTATTAACAAAATAATTGATGCAACAGGTGTTAAAATTGACATTGAAGAAGATGGACAAGTTATGATTTATTCTGCAGACCAAGAAAAGGCGTATCAAGCATTAGATATGATAGAAGATATTGTTAGAGAATTTGAAGTTGGACAAATCTATTATGGAACAGTTACAAGAACTACTTCGTTCGGAGCATTTGTTGATATTGGTGGAGGAAAAGAGGGTCTTGTTCACATTTCTAAAATTGCTAATGAAAGAGTTAAAAATGTTACTGATTATGTAAAAGAAGGGGATAAAGTTCCTGTTAAAGTTATTAGTATTGATGATCAGGGAAAAATTAATCTTACTATGAAAGATCTTGTTGAACGTAAAGTTGAAGATGATTCTATGAATGTTGAAAATGAGGATTTTTAATCTCATAATTTACTTGATTTTTATATTAAGGCATATTTTTGGTACTCTTCTTGCAGGAGTTGTGGCATCAGTGTTGATGCAGCAGTAAAAAAAAGGGCAAGTGTATAGGCAATATACACTTGCCTTTTTCTTTAAAATATTATATGCACAGAACAACATTTTTTGACAAAATCAACATAATATAGTATAATTGGATTATACTCTTAGGAGTTTGTTTGAGAAAGTTCACATCTGATATACTTAATAAAGGAGATTGACAACATGGCGGAACTTATGGCGATAACGCATGATGGAAAGAAGATATATTTCCAAAAGGAAAGAATTCCTTTTAGAAATATCACAGAATGGGAGAAGAAACTCATACAAGAGGCATTATCTCATATGGTGTATGAGTATTTCCCGAGGATCTATAGTTATAGTTTCGACCGAGTTGTGGGAGAAACTCGTTTGGTTGAAGTAGCAGAAGAGGAAAAAAATGATGTATTTTGGTTGTATAGGGAAAATAACCCTAAATGGAAAGTCCCTGTGATTCTTACCAGAAATGCACGTAAAACGACGTTCATTACAGTTACTTTTGAACGTTGTGATGATAAGATAATGATAGGCAACTGGTATTTTGGAGGGAAGTCGTTTCCTTTCCCTGGACAAGTAGAAAGGAGAAGAGGTAGCCGGAAATTTGTAGAAAACTGCCAAAAATTTTGGCAGAATCACGCTTTGGCTGTCCCGACAGAAGAGATTGATATACCAAGGTCTCTAAAAGAGATGAATTCGGAGGAAGCAGAACGTTTCCTTAAGTTGATTAGAATTAGAACGTGAACTTCTTGCCCCAGGCATTGCCTGGGGCCTTTTCTATTTTTAAATGACAAAAAAAGACTTTTATGATATAATTATAAGGGATCTTTATATTTTTTAGGAGAAAAGTAAATGAATAAAGAAATTTTTGAGATAGAAAATTTTAATATAATACAAGATGAAGAAAATTATTATTTTTTTAGAGCCTTAAATATGGTAGATAATAATGATATTGAACAAGGGATTACTACGTCTGAAAATGGAAAAATTGACCGTATAAGAACAGACAGAGAAAGATATGAGGGTAAAACTAAGTATACGGAAGATTCTAAACTTACCTTAGAAGAAATATATGACCATATAAAAATGCACTATAGAAAGGACACAAATTGTATATCACTTACAAACAATAGTAATGTTGCAGTGAATTATGGAAGAGGTTCATATAAGGATACATATGTTATGGTAAGAATTCCTAAAAAGGAATTTGGAGAAAAAACTGTAAATGCTGGACAATATATGTTACAAGAACTGTATTCTAGGATAGAACTATCAGTAAAAGAATTACCAGGAGATTTAAAAAGTAAAATTTTAGACATATTTTCAGAAATAGACATTACAAACGAAACAAAAGAGCTACAAAAAATAATTGCCAAGAGATATACAGCAAAAAATGGAGAAGTAAATGTAAATAAATCACATCCAAGTAAAGGAATTGCATATAGTTCACCAAAAGCAAGAATTAGTAGTTATCAATCTTTAAATGAAGAGCAATTATTAGAAGTTAATAAAGTATATGCAAAACTTGCAGTATTAGAAAATGAAAATATTTTAAAACATGTAATTCCACATTCATCTAATTCAAAATTAAGAGAAACAATAGGAAATGCTTTCTCATCTACAGAAGTAATTCATTATGGTGAAATAAAACAAAATGAAATTATTGAAGTTCCCAAAGAAGCAGTTGATTTATTTGCTTTAATACAACAAATAGATGGAATTGATAAAAGTAAAGTAGAAGAAATTAAAAGAGCATTATTAATTGCTGTACAAAGCGGTAAAAAAATTCCTCAAGTACCAGAAAGTGAATTTTCTGTAAAAGATAACATTTCAATAGAAGAAATGTACGAACTAACTGAAGGAAAAGTAGAATATGGAAAAGCAAATTCCATTGTAAAAAACATGTTTTATTTGAGTAAGGCTAGGAAAAATGCAATAGCACTTTCAAATGCTTTGAATGAAATGTTAGAAAATGATTCAAAATTTGATGAAATTATACAGTATGTAAGAGAAAATGGATTTAGAGTAGAACCAGAAATAATATCAAGGAAAAGTGGCAAAGGAGTCAAATTAAGTGAATCTGTTAATTTAAATTTATCAAAAGATGAACAAATATTGATAGAAGAGATTAAAAAATTATCGTCTAGGGAGCTTGAAGATGTTTTACAAAATGGTGGATTTACAAATATCCAAGACATTATAAGCAGAGTATGTTGGAATACAAGAAAAAAAGAACAAATAGATAAATCAAAATATTATGCAGAAGCTATAATTTCCCAATATGACTGGCAAGAAATTGGGATAGAAGAATTTAAAATTACTGAAAGAAATGAATTAATTAGAAGATTGCAAGATAAAAATTGTATAGAAATATATGAAAAATTAAAACAGGCAGGCATAGAAGAAAAACAAATTCCAATGATTTTATTAAATATTGCCACAAGACAGGGATTTTATGAAGAATATGAAAAAGGTAACTTAGAACAATTACTAAATACAAGGCAAGATATATTACAAGATAAAATTAATATTGAGTTAGTAGAAAGATTTTTAGGGTATTATGACAGTGATATCCTAGGAATTGATATTTATAAAAGAAAATATCAAGGGAGGGTTTTTGATAAGGTAAATAAGATATTTGAAGACCATAAATTTGCACAAGTGGTTTTGCCTACAGGAGCTGGAAAAAGTTTTGTTGCTTTAGCACAAATGCAAAAATATGCAAAAGAGCATCCAAATGAAAAAATGCTATATTTAGCACCACAAGATGAAATATTAAATCAAATAAAAAGTTATGTTATAAAATATATACATGGAAAACAAGGTACAGTTGGGAAAGCTGAAGATGAAATAATTGCAGAAATATTTCCTAATGTAACGTTTGAGACATATTTAGGCTTACTTGCTAAAAGAGGTCAAGAAGTAATTAAAGAACAATATGGAATGATTGTATTAGATGAGCTACATAGGACAGGTGCAAAAGAATGGGAAGGAAAAGTTAATGATTTATTAGAAAGTCAAAGTGAAGATGTAAAAGTATTAGGAATAACAGCTACACCTGTAAGAGATGTTGACGGAAGAGACATGGCAAAAGAAACTGCTAGAAAATTAGGATATACTCAAGAGGAAATAAAACAAGGAAAATATTTAGCGAGTAATACAACACTAGAAACTGCAATTAGGTTAGGTTGGGTTGTAAACCCAAAACTTGTTTATTGTAAATATGATTTAATTTCATCAGATAAAATCGATGAATTAAAAGTAAAAATTGATAATATAGAAGATGAAACTAAAAGAGCAGAAGAATTACAAAGATATAATGAATTAAGACAAAAATTAAATAAGGAAATAGATGCAGAAATAGGAGAAGAAGCAAGAAAAAATCTTAATAGTGGAATAGGAAAAGAAGAAATTTTAAGACAAAATGTAAAAAAAGGTGGTAAATATATTGTATTTATTCCTGTAACAGACAAAGGTGATATTGAAGATGAGGATGGAAATAGAATTGGAACCAAAACAGGAGAAGATAAGATAAAAGCTTATCAAGAATATCTTAATAAAGTATTTGAAGGAACAGATATTGTACCACAATTACATTCATTACTTGGAAGCTATAGTAAAGAAAAAAACAAAGAAGAATTAGATACATTTGAGGCAGATAATTCAGATGATACTAAATTTATGGTAGTAATGAATAAAGCAAATGAAGGATTACATATTGAAGGAGTAGATGGAATTATTTGGTTTAGAGCATTAGATGAAAATTCTAGAATTTTATATTTACAACAACTGGGGAGAACAATATATGCTTTAGATGAAGATAATCCATTACCAGATGATAAAAGACCAGTTGTAATAGATTTAGTAAATAATTCTTTGACTGTTAAAATAGAAAAAGAATTTGAAAATTCTGAGCCAATAGATGATTTAGAAGCTTTAACTATTGTAATAGAATGGATAAATGAGCATGATGGGATGATTCCAAATAAAGAGAGTTCAAATAAACAAGAACAGCATTATTATGCAGTTTTAAGAAGCGTACAAAGTAAATATGGCAAATATTTAGATGGATTTGAAAAATATCCAGAATTAGATGATGAAGAAAGAAATAGAATACAAGAAATTATAGATTTAGCTAGTGAAATTGATTTATGGAATATAGATTTGCCTCAGATTCCTAAAACAAGAGGAAGTAAAGATGAGTTTAATCCATTTACAGTAGAGGGAATATTAAAAGATTTTGTTGAATTTGAGGATAAAATAAACAAAGTAAATCAATTAACACCATTTGAAGAGGTAATGAAGTTTGCAAGGGAAAATGGAAGACTTCCAAAAGATAGGAAAGAAAGAACTTTGTATAAAAAATGGTTAAAAACCGAAGAAAAGAAAAAAGTAGATAAATATGTTGGGAAAAAATTAGAGGAAATACCAGAAGAAGATAGAGATATAGTTGAAACAATTAGAGGTTATGGATATGGATTAACACCATTTGGGGAGGTAATGAAGTTTGCAAGGGAAAATGGAAGACTTCCAAAAGATAGGAAAGAAAGAACTTTGTATCAAAAATGGTTAATATCAGATGAAAAGAAAAAAGTAGATAGCTATGATGGAAAAGAACTAGAGGAAATACCAGAAGAAGATAGAGAATTAGTTGAAATAATTAGAGGATATGGATATATACCAAGAAAGAAAAAAATAGTTTCTCAACAAATTGGTCAAGCAACATACTCATCAAGTACAGAAGAATGTGATCAAGCCCAGTCGGTTTTAGATGGAGTTGTAAGAAATGAATTGAAAAAAGGAGGAATAACACAAAATGATACCTAGTAGATATAGAAATGCATATAAAGAAGTATATATAATATTAAGCTATTTAGATGAAGACGATTATAATAAAATTCCTCTTGAAGTAATAGATGCAATAGAAAATAATATGAATGAAGAATATGAATATTACATGAATGAAGATGTTGATTTATCTAATCAGCAGATGTTACTAGAAACAAAAGCAACATTATTTAATTTGTTTAGAGATTACTTATCAACACCAGAGCAAAAAGAAAAAATTATAAGAATGCAAAGAGAAGATAGACTAAAACTTGAAAGGCAAAAAGAGCAAAAGTATGGAAAGAATGTGTTTGAAAATAAAAAAGTTAAAGAAAAAACTATAAATGAATTTGAGAAAACAACATTACCTACAGAAGTAAAAAAATCTTTATTTGGAAAAATAATTGACTTTTTTAGAAATCTTTTTAAGTTTTAATATGAAGTACCACCATACAAAGTTCGCTTTCAGCAAGAAATAGATAAATCTAAAATCAAAGAGGGGTCCTACTTTAGGCCCCCTTTAAAAAGTAATTTCAAAAATTTCAGCAGGTTTTATATTTCCACAATCACAAATAGATTGAAAAGCTATTTTATGAGCAACTACAATTACAGTATCATATTTTTCTTTGTATTTATCAATAACAGACATAACTCTGTTTTTTAATTGTTCTTTGGTTTCCCATTTCCTTTTTTCTTCATTTGGGTGTACGCCATTATTTTCGACATAATCTTTATAGTATTTTTTCATTTCAGTACTATTTTTGTATTGAAATGTAAGGTCTGGTTGCCATTCCCTTATATCTGGTTCAACTACAATTTCAAGCCCTGTTTCCCTAGATATTATGCATGCTGTTTGCAATGCTCTTGTGTATGGAGAAGATACAATAATCTGTGCATTTTTTAATCTAGCGTCTTTTGACGTTTTTATAACGTCTTTTATTTTACCTTGTTTCAATGGTGCTAAATCATGTCCGTGTCCTATAAATCCGTGAGCATCTCCATATGTATAATCTGGTTCACCGTGTCTAATTAAATAAAATTTTGCCATATTCATCCCTCCAATTAATATAATTAAAATTTAAGTGTTTTTTTGTATTTTATTATATTTGTCTGCTTTTTTCAATGTTTTTTTATGTTTTAGTGATATAGAACAAAAATTTGTATTTTTTATGATTTGAACTTGATTTTTATCTAATAATAAAGTACAATTCTAGTAAAAAATACATCTATGTTAGAGATGTATTCTTTATAAGAAATTGTATGATTTGGGTTGGAATAACTATGATAGAGAATTTGCATATATCCATCCTGCTGTAGTTATTAAAGAAACTGCTACAAAGATTTTTATAGTTCCTTGTTCAAGTGGTACACCTAGAAAAGATAAAAACGGGATGTTAATTTTGCATATACCTTATGGTTTAGATGAAAAGTTAAATAGCTTACTATTTGCTTTTCTTATGATATAAACAATTATACTATATGCATCATATATTTGACCTTCAAAAAATATTTTCTGTCTTATATTTTCTTCTTGTTGTAGTTGATTAAAAACCTCATCAAATTTTTTATCATGTTCTAATAATTTGTATTCCATATTTGTTAATCTCTCAAAAACTTGTTCATTAATCATTAGGAATTTTCTCATTTCTATAAATGTATTTACAATTCTTATACTGACATTAACTGCCACTTCACTTTTTAATAGTCCAGCAAGCATAGTAATTCCATATTCAGTAAATACATAAGGCAAATACTTTCTATGTTGTCCTCTTCCATTTTCGTTTAAGGTGAAATTTTTGAACCTTAAAGATTTATATTCTTTATTAGTCAATTGAAAACAATAATATTCAGGAAATCTTTCTATATTATTTTTAACATTTCTATTAAGGTCTTTAGTTGCATATTCAAAAAGTTTTGCTACATCACTATCTAGCATTACTTGTTTTCCTCTTATTGTGTATATTAAATTTTTTATATCTTCATTAGTTAATTCATTTTGAATTGCTAATTTATTTTCTTCCATAAATTCACATCCTATCTCCATACATTCTAAAAACATTTGTTCTTTATTGTCAAGTCTTTTGCAATTTTTAATTTTAAAATTTATACTATTAAACAAATATAGTGCAACTTTATTTTGCTGTGCTGAATCCATTTCCATAATTTTGCTTAATACAAATATTATATAAGGATATTTTGCAAAGTTAATAGTTGTTGTTCTATATTCTATATTAAACTCTTTTAACAAACTATCAAAATATTTACACATTTCTTTTCTATCATATTCTAAATTTGTATGGCTATAATTATCACACATACATATTGCTAATCTCAATTTATTTTCTAAGTCCATATCTTTTATCATATCTATTACATAATTTAACTTTTCATCATTCATATTTTTTCATTCCTTTTTCAATATCACAATCTAACTTTTTCGATAGTTCTATTGTATATTCTTTAAAATCATCATTTGGATCAATTTGTTGCTTTTTCTTATTTAAGTTCTCAATTTCTTTCTTAATTACATCATTTTTATTATTGATTGTTTCTACATTTAAAGTAGAACTTAAATATAAATCTACCAATTTTATTTCTTACATTTTTAGTTTTTCAATGGATTTTTCTATATCTTTAATGTCTTTTGTTTTAGTTGAATTACATACTATAATTTCATTATCCATATCATACATATATCTTGTTAATTCATTCAAAACTCTAACTAATTTTTGTTCTATTTTATCTGAACTATAATGTATTCCTTTTGATTTGCAATCAGGATTTTTACAAGTTAAATGATAATATACTTTTTCTTTTGGTGTTCCACTATATTTCAAACTCAAACATAAAAAATGCCCTCCTTTCCAAAAGAGAACATTTTTGATATTTTTATAAAGTTTAATTCATCTTTTCTAAAAATGAAAAAACTCACAAAGCCTTTAATAGTTCGTAAGTTGCTATAAAATGGAGCCACTAAGCAGAATCGAACTGCTGACCTACGGGTTACGAATCCGTTGCTCTACCAACTGAGCTATAGTGGCGAATTAATGTCAAACAAATTATAACATAGAAAAATACGTTTTGCAATAATTTTTAAAATATGAACTTGAAAAAACCCTATTTGAAAATAGGGTAAATTATTAATAAAATTATTCAACAATCATAGGGCCAATATTAGTAACAGTACCAGCACCAAGAGTTAAAACAATATCATTTTTACTTACATTTTCTTTCAAAAAAGAAGCGCAATCATCAAGAGAAGCAATATATTTTGCATCCTTTCCCAATTTTATTATAGCATCAGCTAAATCTTTAGACGAAATATTATAAGGATTAGTTTCTCTTGCTGCATAGATATCAGTCACAATAATATTATCAAAATAAAGTAGGGCGTGAGCAAAATCATCTAAAAGGTTAAAAGTTCTACTATATGTATGAGGTTGAAAAACAACCCAAGATTTATTAAACTTCTTTTTACTTAAAGCCTTAGCAGTAGCAATAACTTCTGTTGGGTGATGACCATAATCATCATAAACCTTAGCACCATTCACAACTCCTTTAAACTCGAAACGTCTATCAGCTCCAGTGAATTTTTTTAAAGCAGTTTTCATAAAACTTTTTTCAATATTATAAGCATCACATAAAGAAATGCAAGCTAAAGCATTTAGAACATTATGTCTTCCAGGAATAGAAAGTTGAAAATGTTCATAAAATTCTCCAAATTTATAAACATCAAATTCAGGAAAACCATCATCACTAAAAACAATATTTTTAGCACAAAAATCAACATCTTCGTTTTCTATACCATATTTAATAGTCGGAGCTTTTGAATAAATAGGCAAATCTAAGCAATTAGAATCATCAGCATTTATAATTAGATGACCATCTTCTGGCAATAATTTAACATATTTAATAAAAGCTTTTTTTACATTTTCTATATTTTTGTAATAATCTAAATGGTCATTATCAATATTTAATATAATTTCTGATTTAGGGCTAAACTTTAAGAAACTTTCAACATATTCGCAAGCCTCTATTATAAAATTCTCGCTATTTCCAACTCTATAATTTCCATCAAGTTCCTTTATAATTGCGCCAACTTGAATACTTGGATCTCTATTTGCTTCCAAAAAGCACAAAGAAACTAAAGAAGTTGTCGTTGTTTTTCCATGTGTGCCAGAAACAGCAATAGTATTTTTGTAGCATCTTGTAAGTTCACCAAGAAAATCTGACCTTTCAATTATAGGAATGGCAAGTTCTTTTGCACGAATTAATTCAGGATTATCTTTATTAATAGCAGCGGTAAAAACTACACAGTCTGCACCTTCAACATTTTTTGCATCATGACCTATGTAAATTTTTATGCCAGCATTTTCTAATGTATGTAAAATATCAGAATCTGTACGATCACTACCAGAAACCTGAAATCCCCAGTTAACAAGGATTTCTGCAATTCCACTCATACTAATTCCGCCAATTCCAATCATATGTATTTTCTTATATTTTTTAATATTATTAATATTTGACATTATAAACACTCCTTGAGAAAATTTAATTTTGTTAACTTATTATATACTTATATAATGCAAATTTCAAGTTTTTTGTTACAAAAAATATTAAAAATATAAAACGTATGTATTGACAAAAAATTAAAATTAGTGGCTAATAAATGTGATTAACTAAAAAGAAAAGAGATTTTATAAAAAAATAAAAAAATGTAAAAAAAAGAGGGGAAAAAAATTTTATTGGCGAATAATATATTAGTACATAAGAAATAATACATATATGTACAAATTTAAAAAACAGTGGAGGTGCACACGATGCAAATAACAGACGTACGTTTAAGAAAAGTAAATTCAGAGAACAGAATGAAAGCTGTTGCTTCTGTAACATTCGATAATGAATTTGTTATCCATGATATCAAAGTTATCGAAAGTCAAAATGGATTATTTATAGCTATGCCAAGCAGAAAAACTCCAAACGGAGAATTCAAAGATATAGCTCATCCAATCAATGCTGAAACAAGAGAGAAAGTTCAAAAAGCTATATTAGAAGCTTATGAAGCTCCAGAAACAGAAGAATCAGCAGAATAATAAATACAATCCCCTCAATAATGAGGGGAATT
>ENA-ORLY01002546-ORLY01002546.1-human-gut-metagenome-genome-assembly--contig:-NODE-2546-length-16993-cov-9.683258_pt1 | contig 16993 bp, 17 predicted proteins | sample MGYA00243071_ERZ508832 | MGnify/ENA primary metagenome ERZ508832 (study PRJEB26277, sample SAMN04329777) | human gut metagenome | biome: human-associated habitat | host: Homo sapiens | place: USA... | reverse complement strand
TGGGGTTCCAGCGGCGGGTCTGGTGACCGAAGTGCACACCTGCCTCGAGAAGCTGCTTCATAGAAACGACTGCCATAGTAAAATACCTCCAGATATTTGTTTTGCCTCCGCACACCGTGATCCGGCACCGTATCGGACGGCTCCGGACTGCCCTCCACCCAAAAGGGCACAAAAGGGCATAGTGATGCGTGTGTAATGCCTTGTTATCATAGCACAAAAAGTGCACGGTTGCAAGAGTTTTTCTCTGTTTTGTCCAAAAAAGTTTCCGGTTTTTTGCTTATTTGCCTTTGGCGGGCTCTGCCACGCTTTCCAGCCCCATGCGGGTGAGGGCATAGCCTTTGCCAAACATCAGGTCATATTGCAGCATCCAGTGCTCCTGGGTCCAGCGCTGCTGGAACTCGGTGGGTTCCAGCGTGGTGGTGCCGTCCAGGTTCATGGTCACGCCGCGGGTGCAGGCGCGGCTGGCCACCCGGAGCTGCCGGTTCAGGAACTGGAAGTACAGCGGCTGCTGCAGGCCGTAGAGGTTCATCATCACCGGCGAGATGTCGTAGGCGGCAATGGTGCCCAGGTCCACCTGTGCGTCACTGTAGTTGGACCACATGAGCAGCGTGGTCTGGTGCAGGCGGGGGTCCGCGCTGGAATCGCTGGCATAGCCGGTGGTGGTGTACACGTCGTAGTTGGAGTCGATGGGGTTGTAGTGGTCGCCCCAGAACACCAGAATGACCGGCTCATCCACCTGCGAGAAGTACGCCGTCAGCTTGCCCAGCATGGCGTCGGCGTCCCGGATGCCGGTGGCAAAATCCTCCAGCGCGCCCACCGTGCTGGCCTTCATGCCCGCCGGGTGTTCCAGCACCTTCACGCGCTGGTCGTCGGGGTAGTTGTCCTTATTATAATTGGTATGATTCTGCATGGTGACTGCGTGCAGGAACACCGGCTCGTCGGAGGATGCCTTCATCTTCTCATACTGGCCGATGATCTGGTCTGCCATGGAATCATCCGTGACCAGGCCGTTCGTCCAATAGTGTTTGCGCACCTTGGTCACACCATGCATGTCTTCCAGACTGATAAAATCATCCAGTCCCAGGTTGGGGTAAGCCGTGTCGCGGCTCCAGTACTTGGCCCAGAAGCAGTGCACGGCGGCCGTCTGGTAGCCCTGCGTCTTGAGGTAGCTGGGCAGGGCGAACATGGGCTTGGTGACGTGCTGCTGATAGGGCTTGGAGCCGCTGGGCAGGAAGGACACCGAATAGCCGGTCAGAGCCTCGAACTCCACATCACAGGTGCCACCGCCAAAGCTGGGGCTGTAGGCCCGGCCATAGGCGCTGGTCTGCTGCAGGGCGTGCAGGTTGGCCGACACATCCGTGTCGAACTTGATGCCGTACTGTTCCAGCTCCGACACATCCCAGTAGGACTCGTTCATCACATAAATAATGGTAGGCTTTTTTACCTGCTCGTCCTTGGCGGTGGTGGCCGCGTAGCTGGTGGGGTACAGCGGGCTGGTGGAGAACTTCTGGCTCTCATCCACATCGTCCAGAATGGCATCCACTGCCTCTTCTGAGTAGTTGTCCGGCTTGTCGATCTCCAGATTGGACAGGTTGGTCATAAAGCCGGTGACAACACCATAGTAGCGGTAATAGCGGTCCTGCATCCAGGGGTCTGCCACGATGCCCACCGCCTGGCAGACGGCCGGCTGCAAATACACGCCAAAAATCAGCAGGCACAGGGCCGCTGCGGTGGCCGCACTGCCCGCCACACGGGGCAGCCAGCGCTGTTTATGCCGCCCACGGTACAGGAAAAAGCTGCCCGCCATCAGCGCCAGTTCCACCACGACCGTGACGATCATGCTGGTCTGGATCTTGATGCCGGCAGCGGACGCCACACCGGCGGCCTCCGACACCTGTGCCAGGTCCCAGGGCAGGAAGGGTTCACCGCGCAGCTGCAGGGTATAGAAATTCACCGCGCAGGGTACGCAGCCCAGTACCGCCATGCCCAGCGTAGACAGCGGCGGCAGCCGGAAGATCCAGTCCAGCAGCAGCCAGACCAGAAACAGGAACAGCCATGCCAGCAGATAGGCCTCGGCATGGGGGAAAATAAAGCTTGTAACGGTGTCCGCCGTCAGCGCACCGCGGGCGATCCACTCGCCCAGCAGCACCGTGATCAGCGATGCCGCCAGCGGGAACGCCATGCGGGCCGCCAGAAGCGGCTTGGGAATTTTCAACGAATTCATGGGTCCGATCCTTTCCACATCTACCAGCAGAATCTCCTCGGTTCGTGCTTTTGCACAAGCCTTCTGCGATTATTATAGTCATTCCTCCGAAAATGTCCACCCCTGTTTTACAAAAAAATTACCCGTTTTTTGTAAAACCTGCTCAGAGTCCCAGCCTTGCGCGCAGGCTCTGCCACAGCCCGGGCTTCGAGGGCGCAGCCGAGGGCAGCTGGGTATGCACCAGCACTGCGTCGGTGCCGATGGTCTCGATCTCCTGCCACGGAATGGTCAGGTTCTCTTCCCTGCCCAGCAGGCCGAACAGACGGGGCCGCCCCAGCAGGATCAGGCTCTGTAGACGGGCGGTGGCGGGATCAAAGGCCAGATCATCGGCCCGGCCCAGGCACACCCCCTGCTCCAGCTGCACAACTTCCTTTTCGCAAAGTTCCCGGATGGTCACAGCACCTCTCCCCTCTCTGCCACCAGCCTATGCGGCCCGGGCCGCGTCCATGCAAAAAGCGGTGGAAAAGCACCGCCGGGTTGTGGTATACTGGAGCTGTTCCCCAACAACTCTGAATAAAGCGAGGCAGCTTGTATGTATAAAAGTATCGTGTTTGACCTGGGCGGCGTGATGATCGACTTTGACCCCAGGGGCTATCTGGTGGACCGCCTGTGCAACGCCGAGACCGAGGAAGAGGTCTACGACCTGACCTTTGGCAGCGAGGAATGGAAGCTGCTGGATGCCGGGCTCATCTCCCGCTTTGACGGCAACCACCGGATGCTGGAAAAGGCCCGGGCTGCGGGCCGTGCCTTTGAGGTGCAGGGCGTGCTGGACGACTGGCTGCACATCCTGCGGCCCCGGCACCGGATGGAAGAGCTGGTGCGCCGCCTGAAGAGCCACGGCTACTGCGTGTACTACCTGAGCAACATCCCGCAGGATGTGCTGGACCTGCTCCGGGACCGGGGCGTGCTGGACGGCTTTGACGGTGGTGTGGCTTCCTGCGAGGTACACATCAACAAGCCCGACCCGAAGATCTACAAGGCCCTGCTGGACAAGTATTCTCTCAAGGCCGCGGAGTGCGTGTTCATCGACGACCGGCTGGAGAATGTGCAGGCCGCCTTTGCACTGGGCTTTGCCGGCATCCAGATGAAGGACAGCGTCGGCACCCTGGTGCGCAGCCTTGCCACCTGCAACGTGACGCTGCGGTAACCTTTCTACAGACAAACAGCCCCCGCCGGGTATTCTCGTCCCGGCGGGGGCTGTTCCTTGTGTGCAGAATTACTTTTCCTCGTAGTTCTGGCAGTAGTGCGGGGTGCCTTCCTGCTGCGTATTGCAGGTGCACTGCTCGGTCACTTTGATCTGCGGCAGGTCACATTTGCAGCCGGCCACATTGTGGCAGCATGCGCAGACATCACAGGTAACACCGATGTTTTCCATATTGATCACCTCTCTGCAGACAGGATGCCCCGTCTGCCGGGCGATTATGCATCCGTTTTTTGCGCTTCCCGTTTTGCCTTGAGGGTCACCGCCACATGTTTCACGGACAGCACCGGGTGCACCGGCAGCATCCGGGGACCGGCCCAACGCATCACCGCACGGATCTGCTCCCGCATGGCGGGCTTGTAGCAGTGCACTTTGCAGGCCGAACAGAAGGTCTTGGTCTCCATGAACGGACATTTGTCAATACGGGCCAGTGCGTAGTCCTGCAGTTCCTGACAGGCCGGGCACAGCTGCCCTTTGGGTGTTTTGTGCTGTTTGCGGCAGTAAAGCGCGATCATCTCGCTCACCAGCAATTTTTCGTCGGCACGTTTTTTGTCTAAGTTCTTCGGAGTCTCCTTCATGAGATCCATTCCTCCTGCTGTTTTTACTCCCGCCTCCGACCTGAGCGCACCGCTGCACGGCGCACTGCATGACGCAGCACCGCAAAGCAGGCTGTCACGCCAACTGCCACCACCACTGCCATACACACCGTCCTTCCAAAACCAAACGGCAGGGGCCGAGAGCGCTGTACCGCGCCCATCTTATCCCCTGCCGCATGTATTTACGTTCTTCTGTACAGGGCTGTCCGCAGTAGAACTGCCGGAACCGGTCCTATTAGTTTAGACGAACAAACTTCGTTTGTCAAGAGACGCGCTGCTTACCATGCAGCCAGGTCTGCGCCCAGCTTGCGGCAGGCTGCCTGCACGTCATCGTCCGGAGCCTCGTTGCAGATCAGGCCCTCGCCGCCGAACACCTGTGCACCGTCGCCCTGGGCACGCTCCACCCAGTCACGCATCCACTGGCCGTCGCCCCAGCCGTAGGAGCCGAACATAGCCACCTTCTTGCCGTTCAGCGAGCCCTCCAGATCCGAGAACATCGGCTCAAACTCGCTCTCCTCCAGCTGCTCGGCACCCATTGCAGGGCAGCCAAAGGCGACCACATCATACTCGCCCAGCTTGGCGGCGTTCATCTCGCTGCAGGGGATGATGGTGGCGTTGGCACCTGCGCCCTCTGCGATGCAGTTTGCCATGGTCTCGGTGTTGCCGGTCTGGCTCCAGAATACGATTGCTACTTTGCTCATTTGAATCGACCTCTCTCAATCAATCTTTCGTTAGTTTACGCTAACTTTCAACTCCAGAAAAATGCGGCCGGACAATGCCGACGCATTTTTCGTGGTTAGTTTGTTCTAACCATCAACAGAATACCACAGGTTGGCAGGCTTGTCAAGGTTTACTGCTCAAAAACATGGAACAGAAGCAGCAATACCCCATAAATCACCGGCTGATGCAGCAGATAGATCCCCAGCGAATGTCGGCCCAGCCACCCCAGCGGCGCACAGACCGACCGGCGCAGCGGCTCCATGCGGGCCCGCCCCATGCAGAAATGCAGGAAGTACCCTGCCCAGAACAAAAACAGCCAGGGCAGCAGCGGAAAGTAATCCGTGGAGAAAAAGCCCCGCGGGAAAAAGCCAAAGAACGCCGTAAAGAGGTTGGCATACCAGGCACCCGGCAGCAATATCTGCCACGGGCCCAGCTGCCAGAAACCATCCTGCGTGTGGTAGGTTGCCGCGAAGAGCAGCAGCGACACCACCAGCCCGGCCCATGCCGGGATCTTTTGCAGCAGCGGCTGCAGAAGGCCGGTGATGAGCATGGCCGCCCCCAGCAGGGTGAGCACCCCGAACACGACCCGGTCCTCCGGCATGAACAACAGCGTGACCACCGTGACCAGCACCCCCGCCCCGGAAACGATCAGCCCGCGCCGCAGCGGGCGATGCCCCAGCGGCAGGCAGAAGCCAGACAGCAGAATGAACACCCAGCAGATGCTCTGCTGCCACAGGTGCCCCTGCCAGCCCGTATACCATGCGGCAGACATGCCAAACAAAAAAATCAGATCCCAACAGGCATGATAGCCGATCATGCTGAGCAGGTCCAGCCCGCGCAGCTCATCCAGCAGCACATAGCGGCCCGCTGCCGGTTTGTTTTTGGAAGGTATGTCCATTCCCGTCCCCTCTTTTCGTGCAGTTGGTTCCAGTATAAGCCGCTGGCCGGGGTGTGTCAAGGCGCAAAAAGCCCGCTGCACGGCGGGACGCACTGTGCAGCGGGCAGAATGGATGACTGGGGAAACCCGATCAGACTTCGGTGTTGAAGTAGCGCTTCAGCAGGCCCTCGAAGCCACGGCCATGACGAGCCTCATCCTTCGCCATCTCATGGACGGTATCGTGGATGGCATCCAGGTTCAGGGCCTTTGCCTTCTTGGCCAGGTCCATCTTGCCGGAGCAGGCACCGCACTCGGCCTCGGCACGCATCATCAGGTTCTTCTTGGTGCTGTCGGTCACGACCTCGCCCAGCAGCTCGGCAAAGCGGGATGCATGGTCAGCTTCCTCATAAGCGTAGCGCTTGTAAGCCTCGGCGATCTCGGGGTAGCCCTCACGCTCTGCCACACGGGCCATGGCCAGGTACATGCCGACCTCGCTGCACTCACCCTCAAAGTTGGCGCGCAGACCGTCCACGATCTCCTGGGGCACGCCCTCTGCCTTGCCGATGCCCACCACATGCTCGGTCACATAGGTGTTGCCCTTCTTCTCAACAAAAGCGGAGGCAGGAGCCTTGCAAACGGGGCACTGAGCGGGGATCTCGCCCTCAGCAATATAACCACAGACGGTGCAAACATATTTCTTCATAAGAACAGACCTCCATCATTCTCTGATTGATTCATTTTGAAATCGAAGTGCAGGTGTTGGTACTCACCAGCCCTTCTCATGGCTCTATTATAGCGAATAATTCCTAGTTAGTCAAGCATAATTTTAAGAATTATTCTCAATTATAAAAAACTGGCAAGGTCACTAAAAACCTTGCCAGAAAACTATGCGCTTTGCCGGGTTTCCTCGGACGCATCTATTTTATTGTAGGGAGATCAGACCTGCAGGTTGCTGCTGGAAGCAGCCTCGGAGCCATCGGCAGCGTCAAACTCGTAGTCGTTGCCGGGCAGAATGGCGTTGAGCAGAATGCCGGCAATGGCAGCGATGGCCAGACCGGACAGGTTGATGTTAACGCCTGCGATGGCAAAGCTGACGCCGCCCACCGAGTTGAAGCCCAGGGCGCACACCAGAATGACAGCGGCCACGATCAGGTTGCGGCTGTTGGTAAAGTCCACCCGGTTCTCCACCACATTGCGGACACCGATGGCGGAGATCATGCCGTACAGCACAAAGCTGATGCCGCCGATGATGCCGGTGGGGATGGTGTTGATGACGGCCTCAAACTTGGGGCTGAAGCTCAGGATGATGGCCAGCACAGCGGCAATGCGGATGACCAGCGGGTCGTAGATCTTGCTCAGGGCCAGCACGCCGGTGTTCTCGCCGTAGGTGGTGTTGGCCGGGCCGCCCAGCAGGCCGGCCATGGTGGTGGCCAGACCGTCGCCCAGCAGGGTGCGGTTCAGGCCGGGGTCATTGATATAGTTGTGGCCGACGGTAGCGCTGATGGCGGCGATATCGCCCACATGCTCCATCATGGTAGCCAGTGCGATGGGGATGATGGTGAACAGAGCGCTGATGAACTCCGGGCTGCCGTCGATGGCGAACAGACCCATGGCCTCCTTGTGCAGGGGGATACCGAACCAGGCCGCGTCGGCGATCTTCTGGAAGTCCACGGCACCGGTGACCAGAGCCACCGCGTAGGACACCAGCACACCGATCAGGATGGGCAGGATCTTGACCATGCCCTTACCCCAGATGTTGCAGATAATGACCACGCCCAGCGCCACAAAGGCCAGCAGCCAGTTGGTCTGGCAGTTTTTGATGGCAGAGGGAGCCAGGATCAGACCGATGGAGATGATGATGGGGCCGGTGACCACCGGGGGGAAGAACCGCATGATGCGGCGGATGCCGAAGGTGGAGATCAGCAAGCTGGCCACCAGGTACACCAGGCCGGAGAAGGCAACGGCGGCGCAGGCGTAGGGCAGCATCTTGGTGTTGACCACGGTCAGGTTGCCGTCAGCGTCTGCCAGCATGGGGGCCACGATGGAGAAACCGCCCAGGTAGGCAAAGGAGGAGCCCAGGAAGGCCGGGACCTTCTTTTTGGTGATCAGATGGAACAGCAGCGTGCCCAGACCAGCGCACAGCAGCGTGGTGGAAACGCTCAGGCCGGTGAGCAGCGGCACCAGCACGGTGGCTCCGAACATGGCAAACATGTGCTGCACACCCAGGATCAGCATCCGTCCGGTGCCCAGCTGTCGAGCGTCGTATATGCCCTTGGAGTAATCGATCTGTTTACTCATGGATTTTGTATACCTCCTGCATCGACCCAAAAAAAGAGACATTGCCGCGGTGAACGGCAGTGCCTCCTGAATTGGGAACAATAATGACGCCCGGAAAAATGAAAACAGAACAGCGCAGTCGATGCATATTCGGCATACCGCTCTCTCCTTTCGTCCGGGTCTTCCAAACCGCCGGAACCGTTCCGGCCAGAAGCCTGTCCGCCCGCACCCCAAACCGGGCCGCCGGGCAGGCTTTACTGGATAGTATAGCAGACTTTTGCCTGCCCCGCAACCTTTTTTGCCAATTTTCTTGCATTCCGGTTCAAAGCGCACTATAATATTACCTACTATTATAATCTGTATACCGAACAAGATCAGGAGGATCTATGATCTATCTGGACTATTCCGCCAACACGCCGGTGGACGAGGCCGTGCTGGAACGCTTCTGTGCGGTGGAGCGCAGCTGCCCCGGCAACGCGAACTCCCGCCATCAGGCCGGTGCCGCCGCCAAAACCGCCATCGACGAGGCCACGCAGAGCATTGCCCGCAGCCTTAATGTGCAGCCGGCGGAGATCATTTATACATCCGGTGCCAGCGAGGCCAACAATTTTGCGCTGAAGAGCATCGCCCGGCTGGAGCGTCACCACGGCAAACACATCATTTCCACCCCGCTGGAGCACTCCTCGGTCAGCGGCACGCTGACTGCCCTGCAGGAGCAGGGGTACGAGATCGACCTTGTGGACATCAAACAGGACGGCACGGTGGACCTTGCCCACCTGCGGGAGCTGCTGCGGCCGGACACTATTCTGGTGGCCGTCACCGCCGTGGACAGCGAACTGGGCGTGGCGCAGCCGGTGACCGAGATCGCCGCACTTTTAAAGGACTATCCCCACTGCCACCTGCATGTAGACGCCACCCAAGCCGTGGGCAAACTGCCGCTTCCCTCTTTTGAGGGCATCGACACCCTGAGCCTGACCGCCCACAAATTCTACGGGCTGAACGGCATCGGTGTGCTGGTCAAGCGGCGGGGCCTCGCGCTGGAACCGCTCATCCACGGCGGCGAGAGCACCACCATCTACCGCAGCGGCACCCCCACCGTGGCGCTGGCCTGCTCGCTGGCACTTGCACTGGACAAGGCCATGACCGAGCTGCCGGAGCGGGTGGAGCGGGTGCGCAGCCTGAACGCCCGCCTGCGCACCGAACTGGCAAACTACCCCAAAGTGCGCATCAACAGCCCAGAAGCCGCCGTGCCGCAGATTTTGAACCTGAGTGTGAAGGACGTAAAGGGCACCGTGTTCCAGCGGGAGCTGGACGCGCATGGCGTGTGCGTCTCGGTCAAATCGGCCTGTTCGTCCGACGGCCTGCCCTCCCGGGCCGTGTTCGCCGTGAGCCGCGACCGCCGCAACGCTCTTTCCTCTTGGCGCATCAGCCTGAGCCACCGGACCACCGATGAGGAGATCACCGGATTTTTACAGGCTTTCGATGCCTGCTACCGCACTCTGACCCAACCGTAAAACGAGGTAACCCATGAAAAAGACTCTGGAACCCTATCAGCTGATCGAACGCAGCATCATCAAAAAATATCGCAAAGAACTGTGGACTCCCTTCATCGTGGCGGTCAAGCGCTACGAGCTGGTGCAGGCCGGTGACCGCATTGCCGTGTGCATTTCCGGCGGCAAGGACTCCATGCTGATGGCCAAGCTCATGCAGGAACTGCAGCGCCATAGCGACGTGCCCTTTGAGCTGGTATTTCTGGTCATGGACCCCGGCTACAACGAGATCAATCGCCAGAAGATCGAATCCAACGCCGAGCTGCTGCACATCCCGGTGACCATTTTCGAGAGCAACATCTTTGCCGTGGCCAACAACACTGACAAAAACCCCTGCTACCTCTGCGCCCGGATGCGCCGCGGCCACCTGTACAGCAAGGCCAAGGAGCTGGGCTGCAACAAGATCGCGCTGGGGCATCACTTCAACGATGTGATCGAGACCACCGTCATGAGCATGTTCTACGGTTCTCAGCTGCAGGCCATGCCGCCCAAGCTGCACAGCACCAGCTTCCCCGGCATGACCCTCATCCGGCCCATGTACTGCATCCATGAAGAGGATATTCTGGCCTGGAAGCGCTACAACGAGCTGGAGTTCATCCAGTGTGCCTGTCGCTTTACTGAGAACTGCACCATGTGCGACAACGGCGGCGGTGGTTCCAAGCGGCAGGAGGTCAAGGCCCTGCTGCGCCGCCTCAAGCGCGACAACCCCAACATCGAGAACAGCATCTTCCGCAGCATCCATGCGGTAGCACTGGACACCATGCCCGGCTATAAATCCGAGGGTGTGGAGCACAGCTTCCTGGAGCGGTTCAACGCCATGGAAGCCGCATCCGACGAGAACGAATAAAGCTCTTTTCATAGAAAAACGGCACGGTGCATCGCTGCATCGTGCCGTTTGTTTTTTGTTTATCTGCGCAGAACTGAGACTTCCGTCACGCCATAGCGCTGCATCAATTCCAGTGCCGCCGGGGTGATCTCTTCCCCGCTCACCGCGATGGGGATGGCCGGCGGGCAGGACACCGTGGGCATCGCACAAATGCGGCCCAGCGCCTGCTGCACCGGGATGCGCTCCTGCGGGGCAAACACTGCCTGCCGGATGGTGCAATGGGCCCGCGCCTGCTGCGCCAGTGCCATGAACTCCCCAGCCAGCTCTTCCGGCTGCAGGAGCCCGCCCGCTGCGGGCAGGCTGTGCAGACACTGCCGGAGCACTATGCGCAGGCGCGCGTAGTCCTGCGGTGGGTTGCAGGGGGTGAACATCAGCACCACATAACGCGGGTCGGCATATTCACACTCGAGCTGCCCGCCGCGCAAGGCATCCGCCAGCGCGGTGCCGGTCATGCCAAAGGCCGCAGCGTCCAACGTCAGCTTCAGCGGTTCCCGGCCCGGACCGTCCAATGCCAGCGGCACCGGGCAGCCCGCCGCCTGCGCCGCCGCGTTCAGCTCCCCGCGCAGAGCGGCAAGCCGGGCACAGCACCGCTGCAGCCCGGCGGGATAGCTTTCCGTCAACTGCCGGTTGCAGGCATCCAGCGACTGCAGGATCAGGTAAGACGGGCTGGTGGAGCCGAACAGGGCCAGTGCACCGCGCACTGCAGCTTCCTCCTGTACCGGGGCGTTCTCCCCCAGATGCAGATATGCTCCGCCGGTGACCACCGGCAGGGTCTTGTGGGCCGAATCGCAGCACATGGCAGCCCCCAGTGCGATGGGGTGCAGCGGCTCTCCGGGCAGAAAGCGCAGGTAGGCTCCGTGGGCGTTGTCCACCAGCAGCGGCACCCCAAAGGTGTCGCACACAGCCGACAAGGCCCGGATGTCCTGCATTCCGCCCAGATAATCCGGGCTGGTGACGTAGACCCCAAAGGGGGTACTCCCCTGCCCGGTCAGCTCCTGCAGCGCTGTTGTCAGCATCTGTGCGGAGATGGGGCAACTGCACAGCGCCCCGGCATTCTCTGCCGCAGGCCAGAGCCACCGGATGTCGAAGTCCAGCAGTGCGGCAGCGTACAGCAGGGCTTTGTGCGCGTTGCGTGCCGCCAGCAGTACCGGACGTTTTCCAGTCCGGGGTGCGGCCTGCAGTGCCAGACACAGCATGGCCCGGATGCACTGGGACGAGCCCTCGGTGCTGTAATAGGTGTGCTGCGTGCCGAACAGCCGGGTAGCGTTTGCTTCGCTTTGGGCAATGATGCCTTCCGGCTCGTACAGCTCGTCGGCACCCCGGATCTCGGTCAGGTCCAGCGGCTCAAAGCCTAACAGGCTCTGGCCTTTGTGGCCGGGCATGTGGAGCCGGGAGATGCCGGACTGGGCATACCGCCCCACAAAATCGACGATGGGTGTGTCCATGCTTATTCGCAGGCTTCGCCGTCAGCGCAGGCGTTGCAGGTGGAGCCCAGCTCAATGGGCACCTCGATGCCCTGGGCAGCCAGTTCCTGATTCTCCGCCACCTTGATCATGATGGCGCACTCCATGCGCTTCTTGAACAGCTCACAGCCGTACTCGTACACACCGGTAATGCTGCCGGTGGCATGATAAGAGTTGGCAGCGCAGCCGCCGGAGCAATACAGTTTGGCCCAGCAGTCCTTGCACTCCTTGCGGGCGTAGGCGTTGCAGTGCTTGAACTCATCCCGCACGGCCGTGTTGGTGACGCCCTTCCAGATGTCGCCCATCAGGTACTTGGGGTCGCCCACGAACTGGTGGCAGGGGTACAGGTCGCCCCAGGGGGTCACGGCCATGTACTCGGTGCCAGAACCGCAGCCCGAAATGCGCTTGTAGATGCAGGGGCCGCCAGTCAGGTCGATCATGTAGTGGTAGAAGGTGAAGCCACGGCCCTCGCGGTCGCGCTTGATCATCTCCTTGGCCAGGATCTCGTACTGCTCTTTCAGGATGGGCAGATCTTCTGCGGTCAGGGCGCTGGGGTCACCGGGCTTGGACACCACCGGCTCCATGCTCAGCTCGGTAAAGCCGAGGTCCGCCATGTGGAAGATGTCGTTGGTAAAGTCGGTGTTGTAGTGAGTGTAGGTGCCGCGCATGTAGTAGTTCTTGTCGCCGCGCTTCTTCACGAACTCCTGGAACTTGGGCACGATGGTGTCGTAACTGCCGCGGCCGGCATAGTCCTTGCGGAAGCGGTCGTTCACTTCCTTGCGGCCATCCAGGCTCAGCACCACGTTGTGGCACTCCTTGTTGCAGAAATCGATGACATCGTCGTCGATCAGCACACCGTTGGTGGTCATGGTAAAGCGGAAGTTCTTGTTGTGGATCTTCTCCTGCTCGCGGCAGTAGGCCACCAGCTTTTTGACCATGTCAAAGTTCATCAGAGGTTCGCCGCCGAAGAAGTCCACTTCCAGATTGCGGCGGGTGCCGCTGTTCTCGATCAGGAAATCCATGGCGCGCTTGCCCACCTCGAAGCTCATAAGGGCGCGGTCGCCGTGGTAGCGGCCCTGGGAGGCAAAGCAGTAGGAGCAGCTCAGGTTGCAGGTGTGCGCCACATGCAGGCACAGCGCCTTGACCACGGTGCTGCGGTTCTTGAAGTCGAACGCCATGTTTTCGTAGACATCCGGGCTCCACAGCTTGCCGGCTTCCTTCAGGCTGGTCACGTCGTCGATGCACTGGCGCAGGTCCTCTTCGGTGACGTCCGGGCGGCTGCCGTATTTGTCCATCATAGCCGAGACGATCTGGTCGGCAGTGTGATCCTGATACATGGCAATGACGTCATAGGCCACGTCATCCACCACATGCACCGAACCGCTGCAGGTGTCCAGCACGATGTTATAACCGTTCAATTGATACTGATGTACCATGTTTTACTCCATTCCAGTTTGATACACAAAAAAATGCCGCCCGGCAAAGGCGGCATAGGGTTTGCAGAAATTACTTGTTGCTGTTCTCGCACTGCTGGTTAGCCACGCCGCAGGAGGTCTTGCAAGCGGACTGGCAGGAAGTCTGGCACTCGCCGCAGCCGCCGGTCTTCACGCTCTTGGTCAGGTCACGAGTAGCAATCGTCTTAATACGTTCCATAGTAGAAACCTCTCTAACTCTCAAAATTTCCTCATGCCGGGGGACTGCCCCACCATGCATTTATCTTGAACTAGGATAACACATCCGACGCCTTCTGTCAAGATTTTTGTTCCGATAAATCGCCCCGTCATATCTGCGGCTGATATTTCGTCAGCACGGTGTGCAGCCCCAGCTCCCGTGCACGGGCCAGTAAGTACCGGTAGCGGCACAGCAGTGCCTGCCGCTCATAAATGCGCTGCTCGATCAGGTCGGTGTCCACCTCCAGATCAAACATCATTTCGTTGCGCTTGAGGCAGAACAGGCATTCCTTCAGCTCCTCTTCCAGCTCCGGGTGGTAGCGCTCGTGTTCCGTATCCCGCGGGATGCGCGGCGACAGCAGGGTGTGGTCGTTTTGCATCGGTCGAAGTTGTTCCAGCATAGGCAGCATCCTCCTCTTTGTGCGTCTTTGCATTGTTCTGATTTCCAGTATATGCAAAGACCACGCAAAGGATGCCGGTTTGTGGGGTCAGACAGGCAGCTGTTTTATGAATCGTTACAGTACCGCCACACACAGAAGCCGATCGCCCTGCTGTGCGATTCCAAACGAAATCAAGTCTCTCCGATGAACACCAAAATCAGAATCCGGTTCATTCAAGAGCGTGCCTGCCATCATCCCATCTGCGATTTTTCGCAGCGGACCCAACAACCTTCCAGCGCATTATTCCCGTGGATCAAAATTACAAGGACATCATATAGTTCTTGCCCGCTTTAACAAAGCAGACCCGGTGATAAACATCTCTGAAACTTATTTCAGCTGCTTTCATGTTATAGTTTTCTTCCTTCGTGGATAAGCCCCACACCGAATTTTACCATTCCGTGCCAAAAAGAATGTCAAAATCCCAGGAAAGCTACGTTTTTTCGTTTCTTTCCTGGGATTCTTAACAATTTTTCAATTACTCGAGCTCAATCGTGGCCGGCGGTTTACCGGTGCAGTCGTAGAACACGCGATTGACGTGCTTGACCTCGTTGACGATGCGGCTGGTGACGGTGCCCAGAACACTCCAGGGCATGTCATAGCTTTCGGCAGTCATGAAGTCGGTGGTGGTGACGGCACGCAGAGCCACGGCATAGTCGTAGGTGCGCTCGTCGCCCATGACGCCCACGCTGTGCATGTTGGTCAGGGCTGCATAATACTGGCTGATCTCCTTATCCAGACCGGCCTTGGCGATTTCCTCACGCCAGATGGCATCGGCATCCTGCACGATAGCCACCTTCTCCGGGGTCACTTCGCCGATGATGCGGATGCCCAGACCCGGGCCGGGGAACGGCTGGCGGCTGACCAGATATTCGGGCAGGCCCAGCTCACGGCCGGCCTGACGCACCTCGTCCTTGAACAGGTTCCGCAGGGGCTCCACCAGTTCCTTGAAGTCCACGGTGTCGGGGAGGCCGCCTACGTTGTGATGGCTCTTGATGACGGTGGACTCGCCGCCCAGGCCGCTTTCCACCACGTCGGGGTAGATGGTGCCCTGTGCCAAGAAGTCTACCTTGCCGATCTGCTTTGCCTGCTCCTCAAAGACCCGGATGAACTCCTCGCCGATGATCTTGCGCTTGCGCTCCGGCTCGGTGACGCCCTTCAGCTTGCTGAAGTAGCGGTCCCGGGCGTCCACGCAGATGAAGTTGATGTCAAAGCCGTTGGCGTTGCCGGGGCCAAAGACAGAGCAGACTTCCTCTTTTTCGTTCTTCCGCAGCAGGCCGTGGTCCACGAACACGCAGGTGAGCTGCTTGCCGATTGCCTTGGCCAGCATGGCTGCCAGCACCGAGGAGTCCACGCCGCCGGACAGGGCGCACAGCACCTTGCCATCGCCGATGCGCTCCCGGAGAGCCTGGACGTTGTTCTCCACAAAGGAGTCCATCTTCCAGTCACCGGAGCAGCCGCAGACGTTGTACACAAAGTTCCGCAGCATCTTTTTGCCCTCAGCGGTGTGCAGCACTTCCGGGTGGAACTGCACGGCGTAGAGGCCCTTTTCCGCATTTTCCACAGCAGCCACAGGGCAGTTTGCGGTGTGGGCGGTGATCTTGAAGCCGGGGGCAGCCTGCTCAATGTAGTCGTTGTGGCTCATCCAGCAGATGGTGGAGGGCTGCACATCGGTGAACAGCTTGCTCTGGGTGTCCACGAACACCTCAGTCTTGCCGTACTCACGCTCCGGTGCACGGCAGACATGGCCACCCAGCAGATGCATCATCAGCTGGCTGCCGTAGCAGATGCCCAGCACGGGCACGCCCCAGCTGAAGATCTCCGGGTCGATCGTGGGGGAATCCTCCAGATAGACGCTGTTGGGGCCGCCGGTAAAGATGATGCCCTTGGGGTTCTTCGCCTTGATCACCGACAGGTCGGTTTTATAGGAATAGATTTCACAGTAGACATTGTTCTCGCGGACGCGGCGCGCGATCAGCTGATTGTACTGGCCGCCAAAGTCCAGCACGATGACAGTTTCATGCTGCATGATGTTCTCCTCCTGTTCCGTTCATAGATGTGTTACAGATATTGTTAGTATAGCACATCTTACAAACAAAAGCGACATCCTTTGTGGATTTTCCTGTTTTTATTTTTTCCGTACCGGATGCCGCAGCACGGTTTTAAGTTTTTCTGGGGCTGTGCGGCGCGGGTCCCCCAAATAGATTTCATGATGCAGGCGCTCTGCCGTAAAATCCGGCACATATCCCTGCTCTGCCGCAAAGGCATCCATCTGCCGCAGAGTCTCCGGCTCTGTGTCGTAAGGGCCAATATGCATGCACTGTACGCATAATCCCTCGTCATAGGTCCGGAATTCCGCCGTAGAAAAGTCCCGTTTCTTTTTGGCCGTGGCTTCCTGCACGGCCCAGTCGAACTCTTCCCGGGTCACAAACTCCGGCAGGCGGATCATGGAGGTCCATTCAAAAGTCTCCTTGTGGGCATAGTCCACGCCGTCCACACCCTGCTGATGCCACAATCCTTCCAGCGGAGGCACCACATACTCAAAAAAACCTTCCATCCGGTGGCTGCCCTTATAGCTCATTTTGATGGTATAAGCAAGGCCGTACAGCACTTCCATAGCGGCCTGGTATTCCCCTGCCGGGTCGTTCGGGTCACCCTTCCCCTGCACTGTCACAAAGTTCATGGGCGGGACCGTGATGAGATGCGGTTTCCTGGATGGCAGATAGAATTCCTTGTATTCTTTCTTGTAATCAAATGCCATTACATCGTCCTCCGTTCCACAGTGGCTTATCCTTCTGATTTCCAGTATAGCAGAACAACTATAGCTTGTAAACCATAAAGTTGTTCTGTTGACGCAAAAAATCCTCTGCCCTTTCAGACAGAGGATCTCAGAACACAAAAAGAGCCTTCCCACTCTCCGGAATGGGAAGGCTCTTCGTAAAGTTAACCTTTAGCCACAGGAATGGCGCGAAGGGTCAAAATCACTCAATGATCTTGCCAACAACGCCGGAACCAACGGTACGGCCACCCTCACGGATAGCGAAACGCAGGCC
>ENA-ORLY01002543-ORLY01002543.1-human-gut-metagenome-genome-assembly--contig:-NODE-2543-length-17017-cov-3.401771_pt1 | contig 17017 bp, 15 predicted proteins | sample MGYA00243071_ERZ508832 | MGnify/ENA primary metagenome ERZ508832 (study PRJEB26277, sample SAMN04329777) | human gut metagenome | biome: human-associated habitat | host: Homo sapiens | place: USA... | reverse complement strand
TCTTTTTCTTCCATAATGCTTACAGTATAGCAAAAAAAACAAAATGAGACAAGTGGGACAGTCCAAATTTGTCTCATTTAATTGTCGAAAATTGTCTATATAATAAAAAATTTTAAAAAAAACTTTAAAAATTTATTAAAAGTGATATAATGCAACCATAAAAAAAGAAAGAAAGTGATACAAATGATACAATTATTTGAAATTAAGAAAAAAGTAAAACAAATGAAAAATACAGACAAAGAGCTACTAGAAAAATACACAAAAATATCAAATAAAAACAAAGAAGAGATTTTAAAAGAATATAATACAAAAGAAGAAGGACTAACGCAAAAAGAATATGAAAAAAGATATGAACAAAATGGTCCAAACATAGTAGTAAAAAACGAAAAAAAGAGTTGGCTAGAATTTTTTATAAAATCATTTAATGACAAATTCATATATATACTATTATTACTAGCATTAATAGATTTTGTATTATCAGACAAATTAGGAGCTGGAATAATAGTAGGAATAGCGGTTGTAAGCGCATTTATAAAATTTTGTCAAAACTACTCAACATATAAATTCAATCAAAAACTAAAAGCACAAATATATTCAAGTACAAATGTGGTAAGGAGCGGAAAAGAAAAAGAAGTAAGAGTAGAAAACATAGCAATAGGAGACATCATTAAATTAAATGCAGGTTCAATAATACCAGCAGATGTAATACTAATAGAAAGCAAAGATTTATTCTTAAACCAGTCAGTATTTACAGGAGAAAGCGTGTTAGTTGAAAAAACAACAACACCAAATGAGCCAAAAGGAATATTTGATATCAACAACATATGCCTAATGGGCTCAAGTGTAGTTAGTGGAAGCGGAACAGCAGTTGTAATACAAACAGGATTTGACACATATTTGGGAAGAATGAGTAAAGAGATAGATAACAAAAAAGAGATAACAAACTTCGAAAAAGGAATGAATAACATCACAAAACTACTAATAAAATATATGGTAGTAGTATCAATAGCAGTATTTGTGATATATGCATTCATAAGACATGATTTGATGGAAGCACTACTATTTGCGTTATCAGTAGCAGTTGGAATAACACCAAGTATGTTACCAATGATTGTAAATGTAAATTTAACAAAAGGAAGCAAAACACTAGCGAAAAAGAAAACGTTAGTAAAAAATATACAGTCAATTCAAAACTTAGGAGCAATTGACATCTTATGCACAGACAAAACAGGAACATTAACACAAGATAAAATAACATTACAAAAATACATAAATGTTATGGGAGAAGAAGACCTAGACATCTTAAAATATGCATATCTAAATAGTTATTACGGAACAGGAATAAAAAATTTAGTTGATAAAGCAGTAATTGCATACGGAAATGAACACAAAATAAAACAAGTTCTAAAAGAATATGAAAAAGTAGATGAAATACCATTTGACTATACAAGAAAAAGAATGAGTGTAGTTGTAAAAAGTGAAGATGGTTACAGAATGCTTACAAAAGGTGCAATAGAAGAAATTCTTAAATGTTGCAAACAAGTAAAATATAAGGACGAGATAATTCCAATAACAGATGATTTAGTAAAACAAATTGAAGTAAATGCAAATAATTTATCAAATATGGGAATGCAAGTAATTGCACTAGCAACAAAAGAAGAATATCCAGGTGTTAATGTATTTAACAATAGCGATGAAAGTGAAATGACATTTGTGGGATATGTTGCATTTTTAGATCCACCAAAAAAAGATGTAAAGAAAACAATAAATGATTTAAGAAAAATTGGTGTAAAAACAAAAATTTTAACAGGTGATAATGCATATGCAACTAAAAATATATGCAATACAGTAGGTTTAAGGTCAGATAGAATAATTACAGGCGTTGAATTAGATCAAATGTCAGATGAAGAGTTAGAAAAAGCAGTAGAAGAAGTTGATGTTTTTGCAAGATTAAATCCATTGCAAAAGGAAAGAGTTGTAAAAACATATAAGAAAAACGGTCATGTAGTAGGATATATGGGAGATGGTGTAAATGATGCACCATCACTACATACAGCAGATGTAGGAATTTGTGTAGACTCTGCAACAGACATAGCAAAAGAAGCAAGTGATATCATTTTACTAGAAAAAAGTTTGCAGGTAATATATGATGGAGTAATAGAAGGTAGAAAAGTATATGGAAACATTATAAAATACATGAAAATGGCATTAAGTTCAGACTTTGGAGATGTATTCAGTATACTAATAGCAAGTATCTTTTTACCATTTTTACCACTATTACCAATACAAATGTTGATACAAGACTTTTTATATGACATATCACAAATAGCAATTCCTTATGACGATGTAGACAAAGAATTCTTAGAAAAACCACGAAAATGGGACACAAAAGGACTTGGAAAATTTATGAATGTAATGGGAATTACAAGTTCAATAACAGATGTAATAGCATTTGTAGTATTTTGGTTTGTATTTGGATACAACAGTGTAGACAAACAATCTTGGTTCCAAACAGCATGGTTTGTTGAATGCTTGATAAGTGAAACAATGATAATTCACTATGTTAGAACAGCTAAAATGCCATTTGTTGAGTCAAGAGCAAATAAATTTTTAACTATATCAACATTGATTACAATTGCAGGAACAATAGTAACACCAATACTGTTACACAATGTAGGAACATTCAATTTTGAAATTTTACCAGGAAAATATTATGCGTTTGTCGTATTATTACTTATAATATATACTGTACTTGTTCAAAGTATTAAGAAAGTATATATTAGAAAAAATGGAGAGTGGTTATAGAAATATTTTTTAAATATATTCTTCATGAAATTAATATTTTATTTATTTTTTGTTGCCCCATTCTAAAAATTCTAAAAAAAGTTTTAAAAAACTTTTGAGAATTTTTGAACGGTCCCCACGAATCACTTCAAAATAAATAAATTATTAATTTCATATAATATGATAGTTTGAAAAATTTAAAATAATAAAAAGGAGAAGAAAAATGGAAGAATGCAAAATAAAAAATTTATACAATTTAGATGAAACAATAGCAAAAAAAATATTTGAGGGAGCAACATACCCATGGGAGGTATTACCAAAAATAAATGATTTTATATTAGAATTAGGAAATACACTAGACTCAGAAGAGTATGATAAAGTAGGAGATGATGTATGGATTGCAAAATCAGCAACAGTAGCACCAACAGCATACATACACGGACCTGCAATAATAGGAAAAAATGCAGAAGTAAGACATTGTGCATTCATAAGAGGAAAAGCAATAGTTGGTGAAGGGGCAGTAGTAGGAAACTCAACAGAACTAAAAAATGTAATATTATTTAACAGAGTTCAAGTACCGCACTACAATTATGTTGGAGATTCAATATTAGGATATAAATCACATATGGGAGCCGGATCAATAACATCAAATGTAAAATCTGATAAAAAATTAGTAGTTGTAAAAAATGATAAAGAAAGAATAGAAACAGGACTAAAAAAATTCGGAGCAATGATTGGAGACGAAGTAGAAGTTGGATGTGGTTCAATACTAAATCCAGGAACTGTAATAGGAAACCATAGCAACATATATCCATTATCATCAGTAAGAAAAGTTGTACCAGCAAATAGCATATACAAAAATCAAAATGAAATTGTAGAAAAATTTTAAACCAAAAATCCAATAGTAAAAGTCGAATAAAAAATAAATATGTCTAAAAATGATAAAACAATACAGTTTTATGTCATAAATTGCGATGAAAAATCCTTGCAAACTACTGAAATTAGTAGTAGTATATAACTTGTTGTAATAAAATACAAAAGAAAAGGGGGATTTTTTTGAGGACGTTTTTTGGAGGGACATTTATTGAAAAAGAGAAACTTGAAGAAGCAGGAATAAAACATCCAATAAAATTAGAATATTATAAGCAAATAAATGAAGATGAAATAAACTCTCATAAAAAAGCAAAATATGGAATAGAAATAATAAAAACAGAATATATACCAAATAACTTAAAAATAGAAACAAAAAATATAAAATATGTAACAAATGATGAATTAGAGGAAAATAAAATACTAAACATTTTTAAAGAAAATCAAGTAACTCCTATAAATTCTGAAGAAGTTATAATAGACTTATTTAGAAAAATTTTTTAATAAGAAGAGGATTAAAATTCTCTTCTTATTTTAATAAAATAATATAAAAAACTTGCAAAAAGTAAAAAATTAGTCTAGAATACTAAGAGTATATAAGAAAAATCTAAGGAGGACTTATGGCTGACAAATTAATAATAGTGGAATCACCTGCAAAGGCGAACACAATAAAAAAATTCCTAGGGGGAAACACAAAAGTTGTAGCCTCAATGGGACATATAAGAGATTTACCAAAATCAAAATTAGGTGTAGATATAGAACATGATTTTGAACCGGAATATATAAATATCAGAGGAAAAGGGGATTTAATAAAATCTTTAAAAACAGACGCTAAAAAAGCAAAAAAGGTTTATTTAGCAACTGACCCTGACCGTGAGGGTGAAGCAATAGCATGGCACCTATCAAAAATATTAGAAGATGACAAAGACAAAATAACAAGAGTCACTTTTAATGAAATAACAAAATCAGCAGTACAAAAAGCAATAAAAGAACCAAGAGACATTGATTTAAATACTGTTGATGCACAACAAGCAAGAAGAGTTTTAGACAGAATAGTAGGATATAAAATAAGTCCATTATTATGGAAAAAAGTAAAAAGAGGACTATCAGCAGGTAGAGTTCAATCAGTTGCAGTAAAACTAATAGTAGACAGAGAAACAGAAATTGAAAACTTTATTCCACAAGAATATTGGAACATATATGCAAACTTAAAAGATGAGAAATCTAAAAAAGAATTTGAAGCAAGATTCTACGGAAAAAACGGAAAGAAACAAGAAATCAACTCAAAAGAACAAGTTGACCAAATTTTAAAAGATATAGAAAAAGCAAAATACATAGTATCAGAAATCAAAAAAGGTGAGAAAAAAAGAAATCCGGCACCACCATTTACAACAAGTACAATGCAACAAGAAGCATCAAGAAAGCTTGGATTTACATTAAAGAAAACAATGTCTGTTGCACAAACATTATATGAAGGTGTAAAAATTGCAGACAGAGGAACAGTAGGTCTAATAACATATATGAGAACAGACTCAACAAGAATTTCAGAAGAAGCAAGAGCTGCTGCAAAAACACACATAGTATCAACATATGGTGAAGAATTTTATGAAAATAGATATTATAAAACAAGTAAAGATGCACAAGATGCTCACGAAGGTATAAGACCAACATATTCAGACATTGAACCAGATAGTGTAAAAAACAATTTAAGCAAAGATCAATATAAATTATACAAATTAATTTATAACAGATTTATGGCAAGTCAAATGAAACCAGCAGTTTATGACACAATGGCAGTAAACATCAAAGCAAATGACTATGATTTCAAAGCAAATGGGCAAAAACTAAAATTCAAAGGATTTATGATTTTATATGTTGAAGGAACAGACGAAAAAGAAGAACAAGAAGCAGGGATGTTACCAGATTTACAAGAAAATCAAGAAGTAAAATTATTAAAAATAAATCCAAAACAAAGCTTTACAGAACCACCTGCAAGATATACAGAAGCAAGTTTGGTAAAAGCATTAGAAGAAAAAGGAATAGGAAGACCAAGTACATATTCACCAACAATCACAACAATTTTAGAAAGAAGATATATAGAAAAAGAACAAAGACAACTGGTACCAACTGAACTTGGAAAAATAGTAAACAAGTTACTTACAGAAAATTTCGCAGACATAGTAAATGTTGAATTTACAGCAAAAATTGAAAATGAATTTGACGAAATTGCAGAAGGAAAAGAAAAATGGAAAAAAACAATTAGAGAATTCTATGGACCATTTAAAGAAGAGCTAGAAAAAGCAGAAAAAGAACTAGAACACGTACAATTAGTTGACGAAGTATCAGACGTTAAATGTGACAAATGTGGAAGAATGATGGTTTATAAATATGGAAGATATGGCAAATTCTTAGCATGCCCAGGATTTCCAGAATGTAGGAATGTAAAACCAATAATAGAAACAATAGATGTACCATGCCCAAAATGTGGAGGAACAGTGCAAGTTAGAAAAACAAAAAGAAAAAGAAATTACTACATTTGTGAAAATAATACAGAATCATGTGATTATATTTCTTGGAATAAACCAAAGCCAGGAGAAAAATGGAATCCAGAAGAAGCAGAAGAAATAAAAAAAGAGACACAGAAAAAGACTAGAAAAAGAAAATAAAAAAGAGGGATTTTGGGGCCAGGACTCAAAATCCCTTTTAAAAACTATTGACAATATCTATAATTTTTGGTATCATATTAATTGCTTTTGAATATAATTAATTAAGCAGATGCGGGAATAGCTCAGTTGATAGAGCGCTGCCTTGCCAAGGCAGAGGTCGCGGGTTTGAGCCCCGTTTCCCGCTCCAAAAATATGAACTATTTTTAATATTAGTGCATATAATTAAATAAATGGCGCCTTAGCCAAGCGGTAAGGCACGAGTCTGCAAAACTCTGATGATCGGTCCGACTCCGATAGGCGCCTCCATTAAAAAAACGATAAAACGTTGGTATATCAACTTTTTATCGTTTTATATATTTTTGGCTAAAAATATAGTAAAATAATTATTTGTAAAATTTTACTATGTTTGCTTGTTTTTTAAAGAAAAATATTATAATATATTGTCATAGAAAATGAGAATAAGCAGATGTGGTTTGCCACCGTACATAACAGAGTACAACTCTGGGAAAGTGAGGTGGTGTTTATGGTAGATTTTTTATTATTCCTAATTATAGGATTTATGATTTCTATAACTATAAACGTAGCCTTATTGACAGTTATATTTATAATGTGGGCAAATAAGGAATAAAATAAACAAACACATCTGTTAACTTTGGCGAGTTAGATGTGTTTAATCTCTCGGCAAGCCACGTTTGTGGTTTCCGTTTCCTATATTTATATTATACACAAAATTTTAATATTTGTCAAAATATATTGAAAAGTTAGACTCTTTAAAAACTATTTAATAGATTTAAACCAAAAGACTATTGATTTAATAAAGATAAGAAGGAAGAAAAAATGAAAAAATTAAACAAAGCTAAAATGCTAAAACTAATAGCACTAATATTAATAATAGCAATATTAGCCATAGCAACAATATATATGATGCCAATAATAAAACAAATAAACACACCAGAAGGACAAGAAGAATTCAAAGCAAAAATAACAAACTCAGGAATAACTGGAATTCTAATATTATTTGGGCTAGAATTAGCACAAATAGTATTAGCAATTTTACCAGGGGAGCCAATAGAAATACTAGCAGGAATATGCTTTGGACCAATATGGGGAACAATATTTTTAATGATATCAGTCTTTATAGTAACATGCATAATATACTTCTTAGTAAAAAAAATTGGAAGAGACTTTATATATGAATTTTTTCCAAAAGAAAAAGTAAACAAACTTGAAAATAGCAAATTATTTAAAGATGAGAAAAAGATAGAACTAGTAATGATAATTTTATTTTTAATACCAGGAACACCAAAAGACTTATTAGTTTATATAGGAGGACTATTACCAATAAAAACATCTAGATTTTTAGCAATATCAACATTATTAAGATTTCCATCAATAATATCCTCAACAATAGCAGGAGCAAATATAATAGAAGGGCAATGGAAAGCAGGAATATTAGCATATATAATAACATTTGCAATAACATTTATAGTAATATTTATAATAAACAAACTAGACAAAAACAAAGTAACAGAAAGTGTAATAAAATCTATGAAAGAAATATAAAATAAATATAAGAATATCCCAAAGGGATATTTTTTTGTATAACCTTGAAAAAAATGGAAAAAATATAATAAATACATATTTCAAGGAGGTACAAATGGAATCAAGTAAATTAAAAAATATGGTAGTTTTAAAAAATTTGCCATCAAACATTGTAGACGAAGCAATAATTGTATTAAAAACTAATAAAAAAGTAAAAAAACTTCAAAAAATAGAGCAAAGTAAAAATTCTCAAAATAGTGAAAATACTAAAAAAGACAAAGAATATATATTAAAAGAAGCAGAAATGTTGGTAAATAGCTACATTTCTAAAATCGAAAACAAAGAAAAGAAAAATATATTCAATAAAGAAGCAAAGAAAAAATATGATAAATTAAAAAAATATGCAATAGCGATAACTATAATGAGCATATTACAAGCAATAATAATAATATTTTAAAGTTGTTAAAAGCATCCCTTTTGACAACTTTTTTAAATTCATAAAACAAAAACAAGCAACATATAGTGTATAAAGAAACAAAGGAAGGAATGAAAAAAGATGGAAAGGACAATGACTGTAGAAGAAAAAATAAGGAGAGCAGAAGAAATATATGCAAGAAGACAAGAAACAAATCAAAGGAAAACAGCTACAGTAACTGTAAATAACGAAAATAAAAAAGATATAAAGTTACTAAAAAAAATGATTATACAAATAATTATAAGTTTATTAATATATTTAAGCATATACATAATTCAAAATAATAATTATATATTTTCAGAAGAATTCCTAAAAAAAGCAAATGAAATTTTATCATATGATATAAATTTCTCTCAAATGTATGAAAATATTAAAAGTAATATAGAACAAGGAATAAATAAATTTAACGAAAATAAACAAGGAATAATAGAAAATAGTAATGAAAATGCAATTGGAGGAGCGGAAGAAAATAATATAGAAAATACAAATGAGACAATAAACAATGAACAAACATCAGACCAAAACACAAATACGGTGGAGCTATCACAAGAAGAACAAGATATAGCAAATATAAAGCAAACAACAACATTTATAAAACCAGTTGAAGGAACAATAAGTTCAAAATTTGGACAAAGAGAGCCAACAACCAGTACAGTTCCAAAAAATCATACGGGAGTAGATATAGCAGCCAATATGGGAACAAAGATAATTTCAGCAACAGATGGAGAAGTTGTATTAGCATCAGAAGAAGGCGACTATGGCAAACATTTAAAAATACAAATAGGAGAAGTTAGCATAATTTATGCACATTGCAACAATTTATATGTAAAGCAAGGAGACAAAATAACACAAGGACAAGAAATCGCAGAAGTTGGATCAACTGGAAATTCAACAGGACCACATTTGCATTTTGAAGTAAGAATTTCCGAAAGAACAATAGATCCAGAAAAAATACTAGAGTTATAAAAAAGTTTATAGGTGTTCAAAAAACCTAAATATAAAAAAGGAAAACAAATATGAGATTTAGAATAGATTTAAAAATATTCATTTTTCTTGTACTATTTTATTTTACAAAGCAAATAGAAATATATGCACTAATAATGATTTTTGCAATAATACATGAATTAGGACATCTAGTAGCAGGAATATTAATGGGAATGAAGCCAGAAAAAATAGAACTAATGCCATTTGGATTATCAGTATCATTTAAAATAAATATTAATGAATATAACAAGAAAATAAAAAAAGGAAATAATTTAGAAACAAAAAAAATACTAATTGCATTAGCAGGACCACTTACCAATTTAATAATGATTTTAATAACATATAGATTAAAAATAGATATAATAAAAAGTATGCTTATTATATATACTAATTTCTTAATAATGATATTTAACTTATTACCAATTTATCCACTTGATGGAGGAAGAATTTTAAAAGGAATTTTACATATTTCTTTTGGCAAAAGAAAATCAGAAAAATATATAAATAATATATCAAAAATAACTGTAATAATTATTACTGCGATTACAAGTATATTAATACTATACATACAAAATATTTCATTTATATTAATTGATATTTATCTATGGTATTTGATAATAAAAGAAGATTTAATATACAAAAAGAGGGAAGATATTTATAAAAAAATACTTGAAAATAACATAATTTAATAGTAAACTATACATAAGAAAAAATAAGGAGAATTCAAAGGATGAAATATAAGTTAAAACAAGAAAAAGGAATTACTATGGTTGCACTAGTAATTACTGTTATTATATTAATGATATTAACAAACGTATTAATATATAATGCACAAGATAATGTATATATAAAAACATTGACTAACTTGTATAATGACATAGATATGCTAAGAGACAAAGTTTCAGCATATTATAGTGAATATGGAAAAATACCTGCAGAAATAAAATATACAAATATAGGTGAATTAAAAAATGCAAATATTTTAGGTGCAAGCGACAAAGAAGATGAATTTTATGTAATTGATTTAGAAGCAATGCAAGGCATATCATTAAATTATGGAAAAGATTATGAGAAAGTAAAAACAGACAAAGAAAATGCAAATAATTATACAGATTTATATATAATAAACGAAAATAGCCACAACATTTTTTACATAGATGGAATAGAAATAAAAGAAAACAATAAAATTAAAAAGTATTATACTGATTATATAGAAGCAGATCAAACTACTGTTGATCTAAGATATATAGATGGAATCTTAATACCAAATGGTTATTTCTATATAGGGAAGACAAAAGATTCAAGTGGAAATGAAAGTATAGTAATATCAAATACACAAGGGGAAAAAGTAGACGAAAATAAGACTAATCAATATGTATGGACTAAACAAGTTTCTAAAATAGAAGATGTTCCAAGTAGTATAAAATTAGATATTAACCAAAAAGAATATCAATTTATAGAAAGTGTAAATACATATAAAGGATATTTTAAAAATCAAGAAGGAAAAGTACAATATATTACTATAGATGAAGAAAAGTGGTCTGAAACGTACACAAAAGAAATGGATTATAAAGATATAAATGGCGATACGGTAAAAATACCAGAAGGTTTCAAAGTAAGTATGTCGCCAACAATGAATATTATAGAAAATGGACTTGTTGTTAAAGACAGTAAAGACAATGAATGGGTATGGGTTGTAGTGCCAAATAGTGTGTTTAAAAAAGCAACAAGTAATTCAGATTATGATAATATTAAATCAGATTTAATTGAATATGCAAAAGAGTATAGAAAAGGAAGTAGTATACAAAGTTGTAATTGGGATGATGAGTGGTATGATGGATGTGGAGTAGCAGATAGCGAAACATATACTAAAATGTATAAAAAAATGTTAACAAGTGTATATACAAATAAAGGATTTTGGATTAGTAGATATGAAATAGGTGATAGTACAGCAACACAAAACAACAAAACAAGAACAAGCAATAGTGGGACTTCAGGAGTAGCGGTAAGTAAAGAAAATCAAATACCATATAACTTTGTAACATGTAGTCAAGCACAAAAACTAGCAAGTGGGATGTCAGATGGTACGAATAAAACAGGAAGTTTACTATTTGGAATACAATGGGATTTAACATGTAAATTTTTAGAAGAAAATTCGGAATTAACATATGATGATATAGCTACAGATAGTACAAACTGGGGAAATTACAGTGAAAGCTCAATAAAGATAACAAAAGGAAAATACAACACAACTCCAAATTCTTCAGATAGCAAATGGCAAGATGTAACAGTAGGTGAAAAAAATAATACAATATTTTTAACAACAGGAGCATCAAAAGATACAAGAAAAATGAATATATATGATTTTGCAGGAAATGAATGGAAATGGACATTAGAATATGCCAATAATTCTGGCTATATTGGTGCGGCTTGTGTTTATAGAGGAACAGGATATTATAGCAAAAAACCAAATAATTCAACTTCTTATAGATATGGGGCAGTCATAAATGATAAAGGACAGGCAATAGGCTTTCGCTCAACATTTTATTAATAAAATTCAAAAAGATAAAAAACAGAAAAATGAAGTAAACTCAAAAATTGGATATTTTTTAGTTCATTTCAAAACTGTTTTTTTAGTTTATAAAATAAACAAAACATTGCAAAAAAAATTGTAAAAAACCTGTAATATTTTTGAAATATTCATGTAAAACTAATTGACTTTTAACCCTTTTCGTTGTATTATATATACATAAAAAAATGAGTGTTTTTTAAAATCCTAAGGAGGAAAATTATGGGAGAAGTAATAGTTATAACATCAGGAAAAGGTGGAGTAGGAAAAACAACAACCACAGCAAATTTAGGCTCAAGTCTAGCAGTAGAAGGTAAAAAAGTATGTTTAGTAGACACAGATATAGGACTAAGAAATTTAGACGTTGTAATGGGACTAGAAAATAGAATAGTATATGACATAGTAGATGTTGTTGAAGAAAAATGCAAATTAAGACAAGCACTAATAAAAGATAAAAGATTTAAAGAATTATACCTACTACCAGCTGCCCAAACAAGAGATAAAAGCGCTGTAAATGAAGAACAAATGAAAGAACTAACAAATAAACTAAAAGAAGAATTTGACTATATACTTATAGACTGCCCAGCAGGGATAGAACAAGGATTTAAAAATGCTATTGCAGGAGCAGACAGAGCAATAGTAGTAACAACAGCAGAGATATCAGCAATAAGAGATGCTGACAGAATAATAGGATTATTAGAATCATCAGAAATAAAAAATCCAGAATTAGTAATAAACAGAATAAGACCTAATATGGTAAGAAAAGGCGAAATGATGGATGTTGACGACATAGTAGATTTATTATCAATAGACTTAATAGGAGTTGTACCAGATGATGAATACATAATAACACAAACAAATAAAGGTGAACCAGTAATACAAAACAAAAAAGCACCATCAGGAAAAGCATATATAGAAATAGCCAAAAGAGTATTAGGAGAAAAAATAGAAGTTACAATACCAGGCAGAGAACAAGGTTTTTTTGCAAGACTAAAAAGATTATTCAGAAAATAAAATAAAAGCAATTAGCAAGTGGAGGATAGGAAATAATGTTTGAAAATATAATAAAATTCTTTAAAAATATAGGAAAAAAAGAAGAAGGAAAGCAATCACAAGAAAATTCAAAAGATGCCGCAAAAGAAAGGTTACATTTAGTATTAATGCAAGATAGAGCTAATGTATCAGCTGACTTTCTTGAGTTAATGAAACAAGAAATAATAGACGTAATAAAAAAATATATAGAAATTGACGAAAAAGAAATTGATGTAAGATTAACAAATAAAGAAAACGAAGATGGAACAAATGGTGCTCCAGCATTATACGCAAATATTCCTATTCTAAATATAAAAAATGATGCCAGAAAAATAGGCAAAAAAGAAGTAGAAGAAAAACAAGAAGAGAAACAACAAACAGAAAAAGTTGAAACACAAGAAACACAAGAAACAAAAAAACAAAAAAATAAAGAAAACAAAAAAGTAGAAGAAAAAAAGAAAGAAAATAAAACAGAGAAAAAAGAAAAAGAAACAGAACAAACAGAAAATAAAAAAGAAGAAGAGAAAGAAGCTGAAGCACAAGAAAAAGTACAAGAAATAATAGAAGAAGTAATTGAAAAATCAGAAGAAAAAGAAGAGATTAAATCAAAAAAATAAAAAAAGAAGAGTGATTTAGTGAGAAAAAGAGAATTTAAAAATATGGAATGGGGGCTATTAATAGTTGCAATTATACTTTCAATAATAGGACTAATTGCACTATTCTCAGCAACTCAAGAAACAGAATATGACGAATTTAAAAAACAAATAATATGGTTTGTTGTAAGTATAATAATGATGGTAATAGTAATGCTAATAAATTATGAAACATTGGTAAAACTATCACCAATTTTTTATGGTATATTCATTATACTACTAATAGCAGTAATGTTTACGAAACCAATAAATGGTGCAACAAGTTGGTTTAATATAGGAAGTTTTTCATTTCAACCGTCTGAATTTGCTAAAATTGCAGTTATATTATTTTTAGCATTTATAATATCAAAAATTCAAGAAAGATACATGGAAGACATAAATAAACCAACAAGACTATTGATTATATTTGCAGCACTAGCATTACCATTATTATTAATAATAAAACAACCAGACTATGGAACAGCAATGGCATTTTGCGTTGCATTATTTATGATGTTATTCACAGCAGGAATAGATAAAAAATATATAATAGGGGCATTAATAATAATATGCATATCAGTACCAATACTATATAACTTTATATTACCAGAACACGCAAAAAAAAGAATAGATATATTTTTAAACCCAGAATCAGACCCACGTGGAAGTGGATATAACATAATCCAATCCAAATTAGCAATTGGAGCAGGAGGACTAACAGGAATGGGACTATTAAAAGGAAATCAAACACAATTAGGATATTTATATCCTAAAACAACAGATTTTATCTATTCAGTAATAGGAGAAGAAATGGGATTTATAATAGCCGGATCTATTATAGTATTATATACATTTTTAGTAACAAAGGCACTGTATGTAGCAAAAACGGCAAAAGACAGTACAGGCTCACTCATAGCATCAGGAATAGCAGGAATATTTTTATTTCATATGGCAGAAAATATCGGAATGGTAATGGGCTTATTACCAATAACAGGAGTTCCACTATTATTTGTTAGCTACGGAGGAAGCTCAATGATAACAAGCTATATGCTAATAGGAATTCTATTAAATATTAGTAGTAAAAGGCAAAAAACAATATTTGTAAAATAAAGGAGGGATTAAGGGGCCACCACACCAAATCCCTTTTTAGGAGAAATATATGTATTTAAAAAAATTAAAAATAGGAAATGTAGAACTAGAAAATAATTTAATATTAGCTCCAATGGCAGGTGTAACAGACCTGCCTTTTCGTAAAATTTGTAAAGAATTTAATCCAGGATTGGTTTGCACAGAAATGGTTAGTAGTAAAGCAATTTTTCATGATGACTCAAAAACAAAGTTACTAATGGATACTGATGGAGAAAAAAGACCAATAAGTATGCAAATATTTGGTAGTGATGAAGAAACAATGGGATATGCCTCAAAATATGTAAGCAATATAGCAGATATTGTTGATATAAATATGGGATGTCCTGCTCCAAAAGTCGTAAAAAATGGAGATGGAAGCAAACTATTATTAGATATAGAAAAAGCCGAAAAAGTAATAAAAGCAGTTATCAAGAATACAAACAAACCAGTAACTTTAAAAATAAGAAAAGGATGGGATTGTGAGCATATTGTAGCAGTTGAATTTGCAAAAATGGCAGAACAAGCTGGAGTTTCTGCAATTACAATCCATGGTAGAACTAGAAGTGAAATGTATTCAGGAAAAGTAGATTTGGACATAATAAAAAAAGTAAAAGAAAATGTAAAAATTCCTGTAATAGGAAATGGAGATATAGTTGATGAAGAAACAGCATTAAAGATGTTTGAGTATACTGGCGTTGACGGAATTATGATTGGAAGAGGAACATTCGGAAATCCATGGATATTTGAAAGAATAAAATATTTTTTAGAAACAGGAGAAAAATTACCAGAAATAACAAAACAAGAAAAATTAAGAGTAATAAAAGAGCAAATTAAATTAGAACTAGAAAACAAACCTGAAGTAACAGCTATTAGAGAGATGAGAAAACACATTGCATGGTACACTAAAAATATGCCAAATTCTAGTGAATTTAGAAATGAAATAAATAAAATAGAAAATAAAGAAAAACTAATAAAAAAAGTAGAAGAGTATTTTTTAAAATAACGAAATATTTTATATAATTAAAGATTTATTTTGTCAAATTTTGCGGTGAAAACAAACAAAAATTAAACATTAAAAATAAAAAAGCCTAATAAAAATTAATAATAAATAATTTTTAGGAGGCTTTTAATATGCAAAAAAAACAAACACTCCATTATTCAAACAAAAAAACAAAAGAAAAAAACAATAAAAAAACAATAATCATAATAACAGCAGTAATACTAATAGCAGTTACAACAATAATTTCAATAAAAAATATAAATAAAACGGCTAAAACTTCAAAAATTGGGAAGAATAGTAGTAGTCAAGAAATTGTAAATTACATTTTAAATATTAGTTCGTATGAAACAAAAATAGATGTAGAAATAAAAAGTAATAAAAACAGTAATAAATATAAAATAAAACAAACATACATAAATAATGAAAATAACACGCAAGAAGTATTAGAACCGAGCAATATACAAGGAGTAAAAATAATAAAAGAGGGAAATAATCTAAAAATTGAAAACACAAAACTAAGTCTAACAAAAATAATAGAAAATTATTCTGATATAACACAAAATAATCTAGATTTAATGAGCTTTATAGAAAATTACAAAGAAAACAATAATTCAAAATTCAGAGAAGAAAACAATCAACTAATAATGGAAACAACATCAAAAAATGAAAATAATTATCAAAAATATCAAACATTATATATATCAAAAGAAACAGGAAAACCAACAAGAATGGAAATAAAAGACACTAACAAAAATATAATAATTTACATAATATATAATGAGATAAAGATAAATAAAATAGAAAACGAAAAAATATATGCATTTAAGTTAATAGATACACTAACAGAAATATAATATTTATCTTTACAAACTAATATGAAAAAACACATACTTGACATATACCAATATTAGGAGTGAAGAATATGATAATAAAAAGAGGAGATATGTTTTATGCAGATTTAAGCCCAGTAGTAGGATCAGAACAAGGAGGAATAAGACCAGTATTAATAATTCAAAATGATATGGGGAATAAATATAGCCCAACAGTAATTGCTGCAGCAATAACATCACAAACAAATAAAACAAAATTACCAACACATATAGAAATAGATTCAGAAAAATGCGGATTAAAAAATGATTCTGTAGTGTTAGCAGAACAAATTAGAACAATAGATAAAAGTAGATTAAAAGAAAAAATAGGACATATAGAAGATGAAAAAGTTATAAATGAAATAAATAATGCACTGGGAGTAAGTTTTGGATTAGAAGAATAAAACCTGAATTTGGGGACGGAGGAAAAAAACAGTTTTTATAAAAAAAACTGTTTTTTTCCTCC
>ENA-ORLY01002538-ORLY01002538.1-human-gut-metagenome-genome-assembly--contig:-NODE-2538-length-17032-cov-3.664229_pt1 | contig 17032 bp, 11 predicted proteins | sample MGYA00243071_ERZ508832 | MGnify/ENA primary metagenome ERZ508832 (study PRJEB26277, sample SAMN04329777) | human gut metagenome | biome: human-associated habitat | host: Homo sapiens | place: USA... | reverse complement strand
CTTATGATAAGAATGGTAAACAGGTTAAGGGGTATTTTGATGCATTTAGAAAAATGGATGTTGAGTCTTTTCTTACTGCTCAAGGTTATAAGATTTTGAATATTAAGGCTAAGAAGATTAGTAAAGCAGGGGACTTTTTTACTTTTAGCAATGAGATGAAATATAAAGATTTGGTTTTCTTTTTAACACAGTTATCTACTTATATTAAGAGTGGTATTCCTCTTACTGAGTCACTTGTTATGATAGAAAATCAGACTAAAGATAAGAAAAAGAAGGATTTATATAAAAGAATTGTTTATGAACTTAATACTGGAGCTAATTTTAGTGAAGCTCTTGCTAGGCAGGGTAATGTTTTTCCTAAGCTTCTTATTAATATGTTAAAGACATCAGAGCTTACTGGTAATTTGACTGAATCTTTGGATGATATGGCTGCTTATTATAAGACTGCTGATAGTAATAGAAAGCAAGTTATATCTGCTCTTACTTATCCTAGTGTGGTACTTGTTATATCTATTGCGGTTCTTACTTTTTTACTTATATTTATTATTCCTAAATTTCAAAATATATTTGATCAATTGGGTTCTAATCTTCCTGGTATTACTTTGTTTTTGATTAATATGAGTACTTTTTTGCAAAATAATGTTATTAAGATTGTTCTTGCTATTTTTGCAAGTATTATAATAATTGTTATGTTGTATAGACATGTAAAGAAATTTAGATATTGTGTACAATGGGTTGCTATGCATATTCCTGTTATTAAAGATGTTCTTATTGATAATGAGGTTGTTATGTTTACTAAGACTTTTTCTTCTTTGATTAGACATGATGTATTTATTACTGATAGTATTGAAATGCTTGGTAAAATTACTAACAATGAAATATACAAGGATATTATTAAAGAGGCTGTTACTAATTTGAGTGCAGGAGCGGGGCTTTCTCCGGCTTTTGAGAATAAATGGGCTTTTCCTAGAGTTGCTTATGAGATGTTAGTAACTGGTGAAAAGACTGGTAGACTTGGGGTTATGATGGAAAATGTTGCTAACTATTATGAAGAGGAACAAAAGAATTTGATACAAAGACTTAAGAGTTTGATTGAACCTGTTATGATTATTGTACTTGCTTTTATTGTTGGTGTTATTCTTTTAGCTATATTTATTCCAATGTTTAGTATATATAGTGATATATTATAATGGGTGATTTTATGGGAATAGAAATATATATATATATTATGATATTTATTTTTGGTAGTGTTATGGGAAGTTTTCTTAATGTTCTTGCTATGAGATTATCAAATAATGAATCTATTTTATGGCCTAGTAGTCATTGTCATAATTGTAATCATAGACTTAGATGGTATGAACTTATACCAATTGTTTCTTATATAATACAAAAGGGTAAGAGTAGATGTTGTCATACTAATATTCCTATTAGTTATTTGATAATTGAAGTTGTTACTGGTATACTTTATATTGTTTCTTATCATTCTTTTGGATTTAGTTATAATTTTGTTATTAGTTTGATATTTATATCTAGTCTTATTGTTATTATAGTTAGTGATATTGAATATATGATTATATTAGATGAAATTATTGCTATTTCTTCTATTAGTATTATTATATTAGAACTTATATTTTTTGGACTTGATTATACTGTTAGTAAAATTTTGGCTGGTATTCTTGCTTTTGTTACTATGTATGTGATAAAATTAATAGGAGATAGATTATTTAAAAGAGAGAGTATGGGTGGAGGAGATATTAAATTAATGTTCTTGTTTGGAATAGTGATTGGATATCCTTTAGCTATATGTGATATATTTTTAGCTACTTTTATTGCTTTTCCGGTAGCTATATATATTCTTTTTAGTAGAAGAGATAATTTAATACCTTTTGGGCCTTTTTTAGCAATGGCCGCTATACTTATTCATATATCTAAAGTAGATATTAATGGTATTATTAATTTTTTAGTAAAATAAGGAGGAATCTTTATGCAGAAAATTTCAGTTAAAACTATTTATTTGATTTTAGTTATTTCTATTGGATTAGTAGGTTTGGGTGTTGGTTCTACATTTGCTATGTTTACCGCTAGTAGTAAAATTGATAATCCTATTAGTTTTACTGCTGGAATATTTGGTGAAAGTGATGTTATAGAAACTGTTGAAGTTACTGTACCTGCAGGAGAAACTAAAGCAACTAATTTACATGTTACTAATAGTACTAATAGTAATTTAAATTATGTTATGTGGTATATTGATGAAGGTCTTGATATTGAACTTGGTAGTAAGAGAACTGATTCTGGTACTTATCAGACTACTATTGATGCAGGAGAAGAACATAAATACGAGGTTAGTATTAGAAATAATAGTAGTAGTTCTGTAACTGTAGTAATTGGTGTTTCTTCTGGTACTGGTAGTGTTACTCTTAGTAGTGATATGAAGATGGTACCACAGAGTGAACTTAAGCTTAAGCCAACTCTTGCTAGTGTTATTACTAATCTATATAATAATAGTACTAAGACCGCAGTACCAAATAATAGTATTACATATCAGTATGATACTACAAATAATTTAATGAAAGATACCGCAGGTAATATAAGATACTATGGAGCCTCTCCTAATAACTATGTATATTTTAATTGTGATAGTTATCCATCTACTAACTGTGAACTATGGAGAATAATAGGAGTATTCGATGGTAAAATAAAACTAATAAGAAATAAAACAATAGACTTATATTCTTGGGATAACAAAAATAAATCTACTGGAGCAGAAACTGCCTATGGTAAGAATGATTGGACAACAGCTAGATTAATGAAATTATTAAATCCTAGTACTTATTATACAACTGATGCTAATGATAATGGTAAAGGCCAAAGTTTATATTGGAATGCAACAAGTGGAGCATGCTATTCAGATCAAAATAATGCTACTATATCATGTAACTTTACTAGTACAGGTATAAAAGATACAACAAGAAATATGATAGCAGAGACAACATGGAATCTTGTGGGATGGAATACTTCAGATATATATTCTAATGTAATGTATGAAAAAGAAAGAGGTACAACTACAGTATCAAATCCTAGTGATGGCATAACTAGAGCAACCACATGGACTGGTAAAATAGCTCTTCCTTATCCATCTGATTATGGCTATGCTACTGATTTAAGTAAATGTTCCCAAACATTATTTAATTATAATAGTGGTACAGACTCATATGCATGTCGTAGCAATGATTGGATGTATTCTATTATTACTAATTCTGGGATAAACGATGGATGGTTATTAACCCCTTACTCAGGCTATGCGTACATGGCGTTCGGCGTGCACTCGTCGGGCTATGTCAACGGCTACGGCGTCTATACTGCGTTTATGGTCGCTCCAGTCCTATATCTTGGTTCTGACCAAGATATAGTGTCGGGGGATGGTTCACAAAGTAATCCATACCAGTTAGCTAATAGCTAACTGGGCAAACAATGGTAGGAAAAACATGGCAAAAATGGCCCTAAGGAGGCGAAGTCTCCTAAAGGCCCGGCAAGCATAGCTTGTCGTCATGCAAATCTAGTCCCGCGTAAGCGGGAAACTAATCTAGCATAATTTTGCTTTACACAAAACATGTCAATTTTAAAAACGAATAAAAAAGATATTGATACATTAATAAATAGTAACTATAATGTAAAATGTAGGGTAAATTTAAATATGTATTTGTACCTCTAACTCAGGCAATGCGAGCATTGCGTTCAGCGTGAACTCGACGGGCTATGTTAACAGCAACAACGCCGTCTATCATGCGTATGGGGTCGCTCCAGTCCTTTATCTGGGTTCTGACCAAGATATAGTGGCATGGGATGGTGATGGTTCGCAAAGTAATCCATATCAGTTGGCTGCATAGTTTAGTTATTGTTTAATATCTTAGTATTATGATACTGAGGTATTTTTTTTGTAAATAAGATGTCTATTTGTTGAAAAATAAGGGAAAATACTATATAATTAGTATGGTGGTTTAATATGAAAGATGTTATCAAGAATATATATGATTATTCTTTAGAAGATATAATGGGGGATAGTTTTGGTAGATATGCTAAGTATATTATTCAAGATAGAGCTATTCCTGATGTTAGAGATGGATTAAAACCTGTACAAAGAAGAATATTGTATTCTATGTATAAAGAGAAGAATACTTATGATAAACCTACTAAAAAGAGTGCTAATGCTGTTGGTCTTGTTATGGCTAATTATCATCCTCATGGTGATAGTTCTATATATGAAGCTATTGTTAGAATGAGTCAATGGTGGAAGAATGAGGCTCCTTTAGTTGAAATGCAAGGTAATAATGGTTCTATTGATGGTGATAGTGCTGCTGCTAGTCGTTATACTGAGGCTAGATTATCTAAAATAGCAGGAGAACTTCTTCGTGATATTGATAAGGCTGGTATTGTTCCTATGGCTCCTAATTATGATGATAGGTTACTTGAGCCTACTGTTCTTCCTAGTAGATTTCCTAATTTGCTTGTTAATGGTACTACTGGTATTAGTGCTGGATATGCTACTAATATGCCTCCACATAATTTAAATGAAGTTATTGATGCTACAATATTTAGAATTGATAATCCTAATAGTAGACTTGATACTGTTATGAATTATATTAAGGGGCCTGATTTTCCTACTGGTGGTATTGTACTTGGTACTGATGGTATTAGAGAAGCTTATGAAACTGGTAGGGGAAAGATATTTATTAGGGCTAAGGCTAGAATAGAAAAGAATAAGATTATTATTAATGAGATTCCTTTTGATGTTAATAAGCAGCTTCTTGTTAGAAAGATTGATGAGATTAGATTAGATAAGAAAATTGATGCTATTGTTGAAGTTAGAGATGAATCTGATAAAGATGGTCTTCAGATTGCTATTGATTTAAAGAAAGATGTTAATGGGGAGAATATTCTTAATTATTTATATAAGAATACTGATCTTCAGGTATCTTATAATTTTAATAATGTTGTTATTGTTAATCGCAGACCTATGCAACTTGGTCTTTTGGGTATTCTTGATGCTTATATTGCTCATCAAAGGGATATTGTTTATAAAGCTACTGAATTTGATTTGAAGGCTGCTAAAAATAGTTATCATATTATGGAAGGTCTTGTTAAGGCACTTTCAATATTGGATGAGGTTATTGCTACTATTAGAAAGAGTAAGAATAAGGCTGATGCTATTGTTAATTTAGTAAATGAATATTCTTTTACTCAGGTTCAAGCAGAGGCTATTGTTAATTTGCAGTTATATAGACTTACTAATACTGATGTTGTATTATTAGAGGAAGAGATGAAAAAACTTGCTGAAATGATTAAATTGTATGAAGAGATTTTATCTAATCCTGATAAACTTAATAATGTTATTAAAGATGATCTTAGAAAGATTAAGAAGGAATATGGTATTCCTAGAAGAACTGAGATTAGGGATGAGGCTGCTGATATTAAGATAGATACTACTGTTATGATTCCTAAAGAGAATGTTGTTGTTGTTATATCTAATGAGGGATATATTAAGAGGGTTTCTATGCGTAGTTATAGTTCTGCTAATGGAGAGGAAACTGGTCTTAAAGAGAATGATTATGTTACACATTTATTTAATATTACTACTACTGATGTAATACTTTTATTTACTAATATGGGTAATTATTTATATGTTCCTGTATATGATATTTTTGATGGTAAATGGAAGGATCTTGGTAAACATATTAGTAATATTATTCCTTTATCTGATGGAGAGAAGATAATTAATGCTATAGGGGTATATGATTTTGATAGTGATAAGTATATTACTACATTTACTAAGAATGGTATGGTTAAGAGAACTAAGCTTATTGATTATAAGGTTCTTAGATATAATAAACCTATTAAAGCTATTAATTTGAAAGATGATGATATGGTTGTTGATGTAACTATTAGTGATTTATCTAATGTATTTATATCTACTTCACTTGGATATGGATTATGGTATGATACTAGTGAGATTCCTATTCTTGGTGTTAAGGCTGCAGGTGTTAAAGCTATTAATTTAAAAGATGATTTTGTTGTTTCTGGTACTTTATTTGATGCTAAAGAGGAGTTTATTACTATTCTTACGGATAAGGGTACTGGTAAGAGAACTAAACTTCTTGAATTTGAAAAAACTTCTAGAGCTAAGAGGGGAATACTTCTTATGAAAGTTATTAAGAGTAATCCTAGTAAGATTATTAAGACTTATATTACTAATTCTAAAGATATGATTGGTGTTGTATCTGATAATTATACAAAGATTCTAAAACTTACTGAGATTCCTATAATGGATAGATATAGTAATGGTTCTTATGTTATTAAAGATAGAATTATTGATTCTTATAAGGTATGTAATATGATTAGTAAAGATGATATGGAAAAGCAAGAAGAAGATATTAAGTTTGAAAAGAAAGATGTTTCTTTAAAAGAAATTGATGATATGTTATCTAGTGTTGATGAAGTGCTAGATGATACTAAATAATAGTATTAAATAAAGGGTTATATACTTTTATAACCTTTTATTTATAAATATATATAAACTATATATAATTTAATGGAGGTATTTATATGTTATATGTAAGTGATATTATTTCTCGTTTTAATGGTAAGCTTCTTTGTGGAGATGAGAATATGATACTTGATAATTTTTGTAAGGATACGAGAATTATTAAGAATGGTGATATTTATGTTGGTATTAAAGGTGAGTCTTTTGATGGTAATAATTTTTATGCTGATGCTTTTGATAAGGGGGCTAAGGCTTGTATACTTGATAATACTACTTTAGTTGATACTGATAGATATGGTGATAAGACTATTATTTTAGTGGATAATACTTTGGAATGTATAGGTAAGCTTGCTAAGTATAAGAGAAGTTTACTTAATATTCCTGTTGTGGCTATTACTGGTAGTGTTGGTAAAACTTCTACTAAAGATATGGTGGCTAGTGTTCTTAGTACTAAATATAAGGTTCTTAAAGCTGAGGGTAATAATAATAATAATATTGGTCTTCCTTTTACAATACTTAGATATAAAGATGAAGATGTTATGGTTATTGAAATGGGAATGAATCATTTTGGTGAGATTTCTTATCTTACTGATATTGTTCGTCCTACTATTGGGGTTATTACTAATATTGGTACTGCTCATATTGGTATTTTGGGTTCGAGAGAAAATATATTGAAAGCTAAATTAGAGATAATAGAGGGACTTAATGGACCACTTATTATTAATAATGATAATGATATTATACGTAATAATATTAAATATATTGAATCTCTTAATGATATTGTTACTATTGGTATAGATAATGATAGTGATTATAAAGCTAGTGATATTAGTGATGATTTAACTAGATTTAAGATTAATGGTAATGATATGGAATGTGATATTGGTAATACTGCATTTATATATAATTCTTTAGTGGCTTATAGTGTTGGTAGTTTATGTGATATAGATGTAGATAATATTAGGAATGGTATTAAGAATTTTAAACTTACTGGTAATAGGCTTGAATTTAAGAAGGCTAGATGCGGAGCTATACTTATTGATGATACTTATAATGCTTCTCTTGATTCTATTCGTTCTTCTTTGGAGATTCTTAAAAATAAAGAAGCGAAGAGACGTATAGCGGTTATTGGTGATGTTTTAGAAGTTGGGGATTATAATGAGGAGATTCATACTAAGATTGGTGAAGAGTTATTTAAAAGTAATCTTGATATTATTGTTACTATAGGAGATAATACTAGGTATACGGATAAGTTTTTAGAGAATAAAGGTTTTGATAATAGATATCATTTTAATAATGAGAGTGAGAGTTATGAATTTTTTGATGATATGTTAAGAGATGGAGATGTTGTCTTATTTAAGGCTTCTAATGGTATGAAACTTAAGAATATTGTTAATCATTTGGTTATGGAGGATAGATAATATGAAAAGTGATATTGAGATAGCTAGAAGTGTTAATCCTATGAACATTATGGATGTTGCTAAAAAGATTGGTATTTGTGATTATATTATACCTTATGGTAAATATAAGGCTAAGATATCTATAGATGATATTTGTGATAAGAAGATTAAGAGTAAACTTATTTTGGTTACTGCGATTAATCCTACTCCAATGGGGGAAGGAAAAACTACGGTATCAATATCTTTATCCGATGCTCTTAATAAACTTGGTAAAAAGAGCATTCTTGCTCTTCGTGAACCTTCTTTAGGTCCGGTATTTGGTATTAAAGGGGGAGCTGCTGGAGGAGGGTATGCTCAAGTTATTCCTATGGAGGATATTAATCTTCATTTTAATGGTGATTTTCATGCTATTACTAGTGCTAATAACTTGTTATGTTCTCTTATTGATAATCATATTTATTTTGGTAATGAACTTGGTATTGATAAGGTTACTTTTAAGAGATGTTTGGATTTGAATGATAGACAACTTAGGGTTATTAATACTGGTTTATCTGGTGAAAGTAGGATTGTTCCTAGGGTTGATGGATTTGATATTACTGCTGCTAGTGAGATTATGGCTATTTTATGTTTGAGCAGGAATATTGATGATTTGAAGAGAAGGCTTGGTAATATTGTTATTGGTTATAATAAAGATGGTAAGGAAGTAACGGCGAGAGATTTAAAAGCAGAAGGAGCTATGGCAGTACTTCTTCATGATGCTATTTTACCTAATTTGGTACAAACTCTTGAAGGTAATCCTGCTATTATACATGGTGGTCCTTTTGCTAATATTGCTCATGGATGTAATAGTGTTATTGCTACTAATACGGCTATGAAACTTGGTGATTATACTGTTACTGAGGCAGGATTTGGTGCTGATTTAGGAGCAGAGAAGTTCTTAGATATTAAGTGTAGAATGAATGATTTAAATCCTGATGCAGTGGTACTTGTTGCTACTATTAGATCTTTAAAGTATCATGGTGGTATGGATAAGAATGATATTACTAAAGAAGATAATCAATACTTGGATATTGGTATGAAGAATTTATATAAACATATAGATAATCTTCGTAATGTTTATGGACTTAATGTAGTAGTGGCTATTAATAGATTTGATAGTGATACGGATAAGGAAATTAGTTATTTATCTAAGAAATTAGATGAGAAGAATGTTAGTTATGCTCTTACTACTGGATTTAGGGATGGTAGTGATGGTTCTCTTCTTCTTGCTGAAAAGGTTATGGCAGAAGCTAATAAGAAGAATAATTTTAGTTATTCTTATGATATTAATGATGATATTAAAACTAAGATATTTAAGGTTGCTAATAAGATATATGGGGCTTCTGATGTTATTTATGATAATAAAGCATTAGAAGAAATTAAGAATTTGGAAGATAATGGTCATGGTAATTTGCCTATATGTATTGCTAAGACACAGTATTCTTTATCAGATGATCCTAATAATTTGACTGGTGATAATGAATATGATATTCATGTTAAAGAGGTTATATTAAAAGCAGGAGCAGAGTTTATAGTGGTTTTGACTGGTAAGATAATGACTATGCCTGGTCTTCCTAAGAATCCTAATTCTGAGAGAATTGATATTAAGGATGGAATAATAGAGGGAATATTTTAAAAATATTCTTTCTTTATATAATTCCGGAAGTTTCATATTTGATTAGTAATATTCTACCTTAAGACTAAAAAAATTATAAGATATTATAATAGAAGCAAAAGATATTTATTTGTAATACATATAAATCCTTTATTCAAAATATTATTTGTTTGCTTCTTTTATAATTTCTTTTTAGTTTGTAATATTTTCATCTAATGTACTATCAATTATGATTTTATTTAAACATTAACTGATTATATATAACTTATATTTTTATATTTAATAGGTGTTAAAATTTGGTATAAATAAATACAGTAATATAAACATTTATTATTCGCTCTAAGTCTACGGTCTTAGAGTGTTATTTTGAGTTAAAATATTGTCTCAAAATAATGTATCATTTTTGTTTTTTATATAAGTTATATAAGTGTTTAATCGATATAAGATATAGAAGGTATAAATGTGAATTAAAATATGATAATTTTATTGATTTTTTATTTGTTGTTGTTTATAATAATATTAGATTTATTTAGGAGGGTTTAGAATGGAAAAAGAGGAAATTAAGAAGATAGTAAAGGATTTAAGAAATGGTAGATTTAAATTAATTTCTAAGGAAAAAATTTCTGAAATTGATTTATTAGAAATTTCGGAAAGGTTAAAAGATGATTCGAACTTTGATATTAGACAATTGATTGATATAATTTTACTAAATAATATTAATGAAAATTGTGATTGGAATATAGGAAGTGTTTTACAACATTTTGATTATAATAATATTATAGTTGCATTAGATAATGTTCCAACAAATAAAAGAGGATATTTATATGATTCGATAGGTTTTTGCTGGGTACTTGGTGAATGCCCATATAAAAATGATAAAGTTATAAATTTTTTGTATGAAGTAATTGAGAATGGTAGAAATCCTGAATCTTGGTGGAAGGCAGCCTTTTCACTAGAAAAAATAACAGGAAAAAATGCAATAAACAATTTAAAAAGAAGCTTAAAAAATTATGGAACAATTTCGTTGGAAGAAAGTTTAAGTGATTTATCTAATAAAAAAAATGTGATTAATATTCTTTTGAATGCAAATAGTGGTATAATAAAAGAAAAAATATATCCATACTTGAAGTTTAGATTTAATTCATCGGATAATGAAAAAGAACTAATAAACATTATTTGGTTATTAGGTAGACTTAGATTGTATGATGAAAGTATGCTAAATAAATCACTAGATTTGCTTAATACTACTGACAATTATGAAGTAAAATATTATATATTACAAGCAATGATAGATGATCCGAAAAGTGTTTATATAGAATACTTTAGAAAATTCTTGAATTCTGATGATAATTTAATAAGAAAAATGGCAATAATCGGCTTGGGAGAAGCAGGAACAAGTGCTGATGTAGAAATATTAGGAAAAATTTTACAAGAAGAGTCAAATCCAAATATAGTTGCACAATTATCAAAGGCAATATATAAAATTAGAAGTAATTATTTTAACGTTCAAGGAAATTATATGAAAAAATATATGGTGAATGAAAATGGTTTAATAGGAGATGATTCAGATAAATGGTATGCCGATGCTTCTATATATAATCTTTTTTCAGAGGCTGAAGATCCGGAAAACATTTGCTTTTCTTTAATATTTAATAGAATATTGTCTGATAAAATAACAATTGAAAATCCAGTTGATTTGGCTACTGGAACTGGAAGAGCAGCAAAATATATACTAAACAATATATCATATAGTGGTAAACTTTACGCAGTTGATTATAGTAAGCAAATGTTAGAATATTTTGATAGAACAATAAATAGGCAAAAATATTATGTAAAAGATATAGAGTTAGTTCATTCAAAAATTCAAGATTTTGTAATTCCAAATGGAGAAAAATCTTCAATGGTAATAAGTTCTTTTGGATTTCCTAGTAAAATATCTGATACCGAAAGATGTATGAACGAATTAGAAAGTGTGTATAACATGTTATCGGAAGATGGTGTGTTTGTGACACTTGGATGGGATGAGACGTTTAATGATGATTTAAACGCAATGTGGTATAGATATGTTCCTGATAATATTAAAGCTGCAAACTTTGAAGAATGGAGAAGAGCAAGAGAAGCAAGTATAACAAGTGCTAGAAATTGTGACTTAACATGGTACAAAAAGAATATACAAGTCCCATTATTATATGATACTTTGGAAGAAACGATAAATGTTATGGGACATTTATTTGGAAGAGATGCTGCATTAGAGGTTTTAAAAAGTAAAAGGACTATGTGGTGGATGTCTATGGGTATTACATGGGATGATAAAAAAAGTTTATCAAGAATTTTAAAAAAATAATGGAGGTATGTAATGAAAGAGATAGAAGTTTTGGTAGAAGTGCATGATGAAATAACTAATATAAAGAAAAAATTTGAGAAATTTAATTATGAAGGATTAAAAAGAGTGGTAGATGAATATTATTACGACCCAAAAAGAGATGCATTAAAGCCTGATAAAGAAAATCAGCTTAGTCATTGTCTAAGACTTAGAAGTAAAAATGATGATTATTCTATAACTTATAAAGATGATGTTTTTGAAAATGGTAAATGGTTATATTCAAATGAATATGAAACAAAAGTAGAATCAATTATTATGATGAAAAAAATATTTGATAGATTAGGATTAGTAAAATTTATAGAAATAGATAATAAAAAGGAAACATATACTTATAATGACTATGAAATTGTAATAGAAGATGTTAAGGATTTGGGAATATTTATGGAAGTTGAATATTGTACTAATGATAATGTTGATGTAAAACAAGTAAAGGAAGAAATACAAAACTTTATTAATGGATTAGAGTTAAATGTATCAGAAGAATTAAATATGGGAAAACCAGAAATGTATATGAAAAAACATAATATTCATATTGATTAATGAATTAAAATGAAGAATCTTGATAATATATTAAGACTCTTTTTTATATGATGGAAAATTAATTATCAACTAGTATCTTTTTGAACTATGTTTAAAATTGAAAATAAGATATTATCTTGTAATGTATATAAATTATAATTATTTTTTTTGATATTATTGTAACATTAATTATAAAGATGGAAAATTTTTTGTAATAAAAAATATATTACTAAAAACAACAAACAATTACAAAAATGCTGTATTGACAGCATATAAAATAAATGATATTATTTATACGTACGTGATGAGTGGTATATATACTTTAGTTATATTTAAATATCAAATGGAGATGAATTGATAATAAAAATTTTTGATGTAATAGATATGTATATAATTGTTATTTAGGCAAAAGTAATAGCTATTGTACTAGTATAAAAGATTATACTAGTATTTTAAGGCTTTAATGGGTAATATGAATAGAAATTTATGTCGCTCTATAGTAATGTGAGTAAATTTTGTTTGTTTTTGCTTGATATTGTGATAGAATACTAGAGAAAGAAGGAAATGAGATGAAAGTTGGAATATGTAGTTTGGGATGTAAGGTTAATATTTATGAATCTGAAGTTGTAACTGATTTACTTAAAAAGGGTGGATATGAAATAGTTCCTTTTGAAGATAAAGCGGATATTTATATTATTAATACTTGTTCTGTTACTAATGAGAGTGATAAGAAGTCAAGAAAGATGATTAATAGGGCTAAAAAGAATAATAGTGAAGCTATTATTGTTGTTATGGGATGTTATAGTCAGGTTAGCAGTGATGATATAGAAGCTGATATTATTCTTGGTAATAAGGATAAATCAAAGATAGTGGAGATTTTGAATGATTTTATTAGAGATAGGGAAAGTAAGAAGATTATATATGATTTAAGTAGTGTAGAATTTGAGAAAATGGAAATTAGTCATTTTGATAATCATACTAGGGCTTTTGTTAAAATACAAGATGGTTGTAATGCTTTTTGTTCTTATTGTATTATTCCTTATACTAGGGGTAGAGTTAGAAGTAAGAATAAAGAAGATGTTATAGAGGAAGTAAGTAGACTTGTAAAAGACGGCTACAAAGAGATAGTTCTTACTGGTATTCATACTGGAAGATATGGTATTGATATTAATAGTAGTCTCTATGAACTTTTATGTGAACTTGTTAAAATACCTAATATTTATCGTATTAGATTATCTTCTATTGAAATTAATGAGGTTACTCCTGAAATTATAGATCTTTATAAGAATAATAAAATTATGGCTAGACATTTACATGTACCACTTCAATCTGGTAGTAATAAGATACTTAAACTTATGAATAGAAGATATAATAAAGAAGAGTTTATGAAGATGATTGATAAACTTAGGGAAATAGAGGATATTTCTTTAACTACTGATTTGATTGTTGGTTTTCCTAATGAAACAGATGATGATTTTGAAGAGACTATGGATACTTTGAAGAAAATTCATTTTACTAAGATTCATACTTTTCCTTATTCTAGAAGACGTGGTACTGTAGCAGATAAGATGGATGGTCATATTTCAGGAGATATTAAGAAAAAAAGAGTTCATGAGGTTATTGAATTATCTAATGAATATGAAAATGAATATTATAAGAGTAAAATTGGTAAGGTATATGATGGGGTAGTTGAAAGACATAATAATGGTTTAGTAGTAGTTCATACTTCTAATTTTATACCGATTATTATAGATGATAATGATAATATAGAAAATAATAGTATTGTTAATGTTAAGATTGAAAGAGTAGATGGTCTTAATGTATATGGAAGGGTAGTTTAACTACTTTTTCTTTTGTGGGAAATTATGTTTTTTAATTGACATTGATATATGGGAATGTTATAATTTTAACGATTGTATATTTTTATCATAGTATATAGATGGAGGTTTATATGTTAAAATTACTTAAGAATTTAAATAAAAGAGATTATATATATGTATTTATATCTGCTGGACTTATTGTTTTTCAGGTATGGTTAGAACTTAAAATGCCTGATTATATGTCAAATATTACACAACTTGTACAAACTCGTGGTGCTTCAATTAATGATATATTAAGAGAAGGCAGTTATATGCTTTTGTGTGCTTTTGGTAGTTTGGTATCTGCTTTTATTGTTGGGTATTTTACTTCTACGATAGCGGCTTCTTTCTCTTGTCGTACTAGAGGTAAGTTATTTAGAAAGGTAGAAGATATTAGTACATTTGAGATTAAGAAGTTTTCTCCTAGTAGTCTTATTACTAGGACTACTAATGATATTACACAGATTGAGTTTCTTATTGCAATGGGACTTACTTTAATGATTAAGGCTCCTATTACTGCTGTTTGGGCTGTTACTAAGATTCTTAATAAGAATATAGAGTGGAGTATACTTACTGGTGTTGCTGTTTTGGTTTTGCTTATTACTATTGGGATTATTATGATGATTGTTATGCCTAAGTTTAAAATAGTACAGGAACTTATGGATAAGATTAATATGGTTATGAGAGAAAATTTATCTGGTATTAGGGTTGTTAGAGCATTTAATGCTGAAAAATATCAAGAAGATAAGTTTGAAAATGTTAATAATACGCTTACTAATCAGCAAGTATTTAATCAAAAGGCTTTTAACTTTTTGAGTCCTGTTATGTATTTGGTTATGTACTTTTTGACTTTGGGTATATACTTTATAGGGGCTATACTTATTAATGAAGCTAATATGGGAGATAAGATTGTTTTGTTCGGTAATATGATTGTCTTTTCTTCATATGCTATGCAAGTTATTATGTCATTCTTAATGCTTGCAATGATCTTTATGATGTTACCGAGAGCTAGTGTATCTGCTAAAAGGATTAATGAAGTACTTGATACTCCTATTAGTGTTAAAGAGGGAAATGTTACTATGAATAATAGTGATATTAAAGGATGTGTTGAATTTAAGAATGTTTCATTTAAGTATCCTGATGCTGATGAATATGTACTTGAAGATATATCATTTAAGGTTAATAAAGGTGAGACTATTGCCTTTATTGGTTCTACTGGTAGTGGTAAGAGTACGCTTATTAATTTGATACCTAGATTTTATGATGCTACTAGTGGGGAGATACTTATTAATGGTATTGATGTACGTGATTATAGTTTTGAATATTTGAATAATATTATTGGTTATGTACCACAGAAGGCTACTTTGTTTTCAGGAGATGTTTTATCTAATGTTTCTTTTGGTAAGAATATTGATGGTAAACCTTCTAATAAAAAAATTGCTGATGCACTTAGAGTATCACAGGCTAGTGAGTTTGTATCTAAATTAGAAGATGGGAAAAAATCGCATATAGCTCAAGGAGGTACTAATATTAGTGGTGGACAAAAGCAAAGGTTATCTATTGCAAGAACTATTGCTAGAAATCCGGAAATATATATATTTGATGATTCTTTTAGTGCTCTTGACTATAAGACAGATAGTACTTTAAGATGTGAACTTAGAGAATATACTAAAGATGCTACGGTTATGATAGTGGCGCAAAGAATTGGTACAATACTTAATGCTGATAAGATTGTTGTACTTGATAATGGTAAATGTGTTGGTGTTGGAACACATAATGAACTTATGAAAAAATGTAAAGTTTATAAAGAAATTGCTTTATCACAGGTGTCAAAGGAGGAATTAGAAAATGTCTAGTAATGATAAAAATAGAAATAATTCTTCTAGAGGTCATGGCCCTATGAGAATAAATGAAAAACCAGAAAACTTTGCTCTTTCTATAAAGAAACTTATGAAGAGTTTGAGTAGTTTTAAGATACTTATATTTGTAGCTGTTATACTTGCTGCTTTGTCTTCTATACTGTCTTTAGTGGCTCCTAATAAGTTATCTGATTTGACTGATGAGATATCTCGTGGTATTACGATTAATACTACTAATATGAAAGAATTAGAAAATGATCTTACTTCTAATGTTAGTGAAATTGGTAGTATTTTGGGTATTAATTTAGATGAGAATACTATTTATAGAGTTAATACTTCTAATATTAGTAATGATGATAAGTATTTATTTAATGATACTATTAAGAAAATTAGTGATGATAGGGATAATGCTATTATGTATTTTAATAAGCTTTGGTTCATTTGGAAGTTTAATCGGCTGATATAAGACATTATCCCCCAGCTCAGCAAAAACATTATGCTGTTTTAGGTATTTCACTCTATCAAATCCTAAAATACATATTAGTATATACTTAATTTTCATCATTTTCTTTTGCCATAAATATTTCTTTAATTCATTCATCTACTCATACCTTCTTTCTTGTACAACTTTTTATAAAATCAACACCATATTGAAGCATCCATATAACTGTTTTTCTATACAAAAATATAATTGCAATTAAACAAATAAAATATCCAAAGAAAGAAAAAATACGAAATGGATTAAATGAATTATAAAAAGCATAGAACCACACAAACATTGTATGCAGGCAAAACCCAGTGACTATAAAATCAAAATAAA
>ENA-ORLY01002535-ORLY01002535.1-human-gut-metagenome-genome-assembly--contig:-NODE-2535-length-17037-cov-2.410554_pt1 | contig 17037 bp, 17 predicted proteins | sample MGYA00243071_ERZ508832 | MGnify/ENA primary metagenome ERZ508832 (study PRJEB26277, sample SAMN04329777) | human gut metagenome | biome: human-associated habitat | host: Homo sapiens | place: USA... | reverse complement strand
TTCTTTCTGTGCATCTTGTTTCTGACTGACTAAAATTTCCTGCAGCCGCAGCAGTTGATGCCGGATTTTGGAATCCATTGTCTCTTCGCAGTCAGAAAAATCGGGGAGTTCTTTTCCGCTGGTCATTCGCTGCACAGTATCTGATATCTTCTTTAATTCCCGGCTTCGTTCTTTTCTCTGAACCCGGTACATTCCGGCCGCCCCGGCAAGAATCCCCAAAAGAAACATCCCAGCACTCCACCACAAAATTTCTGTCAGATCCATTACTCTTCCTCCATCCGGTATCCCAGTCCAAATACGTTCTGAATATACGGCCGTTCTCCCGCAGCTTCAATCTTTTTCCGCAGACGGCCGACCAGCACGCTGACACTGTTATCAACTACATATTGACCATCAATTCCCCATACATGCTCCAAAATATTTTCTTTGGTCAGAACCTGCCCCTGATTTTTCATCAGATATTCCAGGAGCTGATACTCTTTTGCCGTAAGAGATATCTCATTCTCCCCTGACACTGCCTTTTTTCGCTGTGGATACAGATTGAGATTTCTGCATTTCAGAATCTGTTCACCGGCATCTTCTCCCCGGTTTCGTCTGAAAGCTACTTCAATCCTTTTTAATAACACTTTCATGGAAAATGGTTTCACAACATAATCTTCTGCTCCCAGGTCAAATGCTTTCAGCATTTCCTGCTCTTCATCCCTTGCCGTCAGAAAAATTGCGGGGATCTTTCTGTTCCATTTTTTCATCAGGGTGTGATACAGTTCCATACCATTTCCGTCCGGGAGACCGATATCAACCAGTAAAAGCTCCTCTGTTCCCTGCAGAATCTGCCCTGCATCTTTCTTTGTATAAACCTGCAAAGTCCGATAACCTTCCTTCTCAAGCACGACTTTCAAAGACCGGCTTAACAGGCGGTCATCTTCAATAATCCCGATTGTCATTTTTTATCCCGTCCATTCTTTCCTGCTTTCCCCAGTCGGACTTTTTCCATCTCCTCTGCAGTCTCTTCATCCAGATAATCAAAAAGATAATTTCCGACACTGCCCTTCTTTCCAAGATGCTCACCTCTGACTTCTGCCAGCGTCCTCTCAATTTCCTCTTTCAGTCCCGGAGCAGACATCCGGTTCGCACCCTGTCCTAAGATGATCACCTGCTCCAGTCCGTCTGAAGTTGCCACAGTTACAGCAGCATCCTTTGCGATCCGTCTTACAGTCTTTTCGATATACTGGTCTGCCGTTTCCGCCTCTTTGGTATAGACAATATAAATATTATGATATTTCATCACTTCACCCGGATTGCCTTCAACTTTATATGCATCATACACAAGGATCAGCGTACATTTTCTGTATCCCTGATAGTTGCTTAAGATATCCGCAAGTTTCCCGCGTGCCGCACCAATATCCTTTTCGGACAGCTCTCTTAGTTCCTCCCATGAGAAAATGATATTGTATCCATCCACCAGAAGATATTCCTGTCGGACTTCCTTTTCCCGTCTGCGTCTTTCCCATTTCGGATCTGTATAGGCACTGCCCGGTTCTCTGTCCTTTTCCTTTGCACAGACTGTCACCGGACCATGATTCTGCTTCACCGGATCAGGAGTTCTTACATAAATTGCATCCAGTTCCTCCTGTGTCAGTTCAATACTGGAATGCCGCCGCTTCGGAAGTGTGACTTCCGCAAGTCCTTCTTCTCCCGTCTGATCCAGTGTGCGTTCCATGTGCATATATTCTTCGACTTCATCCCAGTCCACAACAAATCCTGCACCATGGGCACAAAAGACCGAACCGGTAGGATTCGCAAGATCCAGCTCTGAATCATACCCTCTCGCCGCTACAACTTCTTCCTGATTATGGCAGAGATCATACCCCTTCAGGGTCAGAGAAATTCTTCCTCTTCCACCTGTATATGCAATGACTTCTTTCTGATAACCGCTTAAAGTCGATACCGGTGCAATTCCCGTCAGCACAGTCATTTCTCCCAACGTTTCCGGTGCCTCAAATTTTCCGAAACGGTTCTGTATATCCGTCATGGCACGTCCCACATTTTCAGAAGGTAATTCGATCCTGAACTCATAATACGGTTCAAGCAGTACGCTTTCTGCTTTTTTCAGTCCCTGCCGCACAGCCCGGTAAGTTGCCTGTCGGAAATCCCCGCCCTCCGTATGCTTCAGATGGGCTTTTCCTGAAGTCAGTGTGATCTTCATATCTGTAATAACCGATCCCGTAAGAACTCCTTTATGTTCCTTTTCCTCCAGATGGGTCAGGACCAGCCGCTGCCAGTTCCGATCCAACACATCCTCACTGCATTCTGAATCAAACTGTATTCCTGATCCGCGTTCTCCCGGTTCTAACCGCAGATGTACCTCTGCATAATGGCGTAACGGTTCAAAATGCCCGCCACCTTCCACCGGTGCTGCGATCGTCTCTTTTTAGACAATGCTGCCTTCCCCGAACTCAACCAGTACTCCAAAGCGTTCTTTTATGATTCTCTGAAGGATTTCAATCTGCACATCGCCCATCAGTTGCACATGGATCTCCTGACTCTTTTCGATCCATACGACATGCAGTTCCGGCTCTTCTTCCTCCAAAAGCTTCAGATCTCTTAACATCGTATGAACATTACAGTCATCCGGCAAAATGATCCTGTACGTCAGCACTGGCTCAAGGATCGGCAGCTCAGAATCTTTTTCTGCTCCAAGTCCCTGCCCCGGATATGTTTCCGCCAAACCGGTCACTGCACAGACTTTTCCCGCATCTGCCTCCGAAAGAAGCTCATACTTTTCACCGGAATATACACGGATCTGATTTACCTTATCACCATTTTCACCGATCACATCCTTCACCTTCAGCGTGCCACCGGTCACTTTCAGGTAAGTCAGCCTGTTTCCCTGACCGTCTCTCGCAATCTTATAAACCTTCGCTCCGAATACTGCCGGATATTCTTTCTGCATCTGATATGTGCAGATCCCGTTCATCAGTTCTTCCACACCCTGCAAATGTAACGCCGAACCAAAATAGCATGGAAAAATCTTTCTTTCTGCGACCAGCCGGCGGATCGAGGCAGCGGCGACACTGCCTTTCTCAAGATATTCTTCCATCGTCTGTTCATCACACACTGCAATCTCTTCGATCACTTCTTCTGCTCCGGTTTCCACTCTGCCGAAATCAATACATCCTTCTGAAAACCGGGATTTCAGTTCTGCAAGAAGTTTTCCACAGTCCGTCCCTTCCTGATCCATTTTATTCACAAAAAGGAACACCGGTATTCCGTATCTTGTTAAAAGTTTCCACAAAGTCTCCGTATGTCCCTGCACACCGTCTGCCCCGCTGATCACCAGCACCGCACAGTCCAGCACCTGCAGTACCCGCTCCATCTCCGCTGAAAAATCAACGTGTCCCGGTGTATCCAGCAATGTGATCTCCGTATCTTTCCAGGTAAGCACCGCCTGCTTGGAAAAGATCGTAATTCCACGTTCCCGTTCCATTTCATCTGTATCCAGAAAAGCATCCTGATGATCGACCCTGCCTAAATTTCGTATTGCACCACTTTGATAAAGAATACTTTCCGAAAGGGTCGTCTTTCCTGCATCTACATGAGCCAGCAGGCCAACATTGAGTACTCTTTTTCCTGTTTTTCTTTCCTGTCCGCTCATAAATCTTCTCTTTCTCCTTCTCCTTAATTATTCACCTGATGATGCACAACCAGGCTTTCTCTGTCGATTGCTTTAAAAGAATAGCCAAGATTTTTATAATACTCCAGAACGGTCGGCAATGCCTCGATCGTTGTCTCTTTTGTTGCTGCATCATGAAACAGCAGCATTACCTGATGATACTTGTCTGTCTCCGACTGTGCAATGATTTCCTCTGTCGTAGCTGTTCCTCCATCCCCGCTGCTGACATTCCAGTCATAATACTGATATCCCAGCTCAAGTACTTTCGGCACAAGTACACTCATGATTCCCTCCATATAATTCCTTGAAACCGTATTGGACGAGCCACCCGGAAAACGGATAAAACACGGGACGAATCCGATCTGCTCCTTTGCGATCTCTCCCACTTCTTCCAGATCTTTCAGGTACGCTTCTTCTGAAGAATATACGGTCTCATAATCATGACAGAAACTGTGCAGACCGATCGTATGCCCTGCATCATATGCTTTTTTTATCATCGGACGGTACTCCGGTTTCTGCCCCGTAATAAAAAAAGTTGCTTTGGCATCATACTGATCCAGTATATCCAGCACTTTCTGCGTATTCTCCGAAGGGCCGTCATCAAATGTCAGATATACAATCTTTTCATCACTCGCTTCCGTTGTCCCCACTGCAACACCCGGCTGCACCGAAAGCTCTTTCTTCCGCTGCTCCTCTGCTTCTTTTTCTTTCTTCTTTTCTTCTTTTTCTGCCTTTTTCTTTTCTGCCTCTGCCTCTTTTACAGCCTCAGCTTTTCTGGCCTCCTGTCTTGCTTCTTTCGCATTCAATCCCATGCAGAAAATTGTACCGCAAAGTGCAAAAAATACAAGTCCACATAAAATCCTTCCATACCGGTTCTGACGACTTCTTCTGTGTTCTTCCATCTATTATCTGCTCCTCATTCGTAATAGGGTTTTCCCGGATCATGAATCAATCCATATAGAAAAAACATCAGCCGGGGAAAACTCCTGACTGATGCTTCTTACCCGACTGATGCCTATTATAAGATACAAATTTTAAAAAAGATGAACGCTTTCATTAAGAATTGTTACATTTCTTTCCTGCACTTTACAGAAATGTTCCGGTGCCTCCGCCATAATTACCTCCGCCGCAGCAGAGGCCGCTTCCGCCACAGCAAAGATTGCACATCAGATTTGCCACGCATAACTTCACGCAATAGCTGTTATCAAATGTACCCGGAAATCCATACATCGTCTGTCGTGTCTGATACCAGCTTCCACCGCCTTCCAGCCGCTGCAGCAGCATCTGATACTGCATATTCTGAGGATCAAGCCGGACAGCCTCCCTGGCATGCTCCAGTGCCGTCACGTTATTGCCCAGTCCCGAATTTGCAGAAGCACTCAGAAAATACCATAAGGCACTGTGGTTTGCAATTCCGTCAAGGACATTCAGTGCTTCCCTGAAATGTCCGCTTCTGATATAATTGGCTGCCGCCTGCAGATGTGCATCTTCCTCGCTCATACCTGCTGTTCTTCCGGAAGTCCCGTTTCCGTAGCCACCGAAATTCCCGTAACCTCCAAAACCGCCAAAGCCGCCAAACGGACCATAATCACCGTATCCGCTGCCCTGTGAACCGCCTCCTGCTCCTGACGAAGAGTAGCCTTTTTCCCGCTCATCCATGATCTGCTGATATGCCTGCTGGACTTCCTTGAACTTAGCCTCTGCCTCATCTTTATGAGGATTGTTGATATTCGCATCCGGATGATACTGACGGCTCAGTTTTCTGTATGCCTTCTTAATCTCCTCATCCGATGCACTCTGGTCTACTCCTAAAATCTGATATGGATCTGACATCTTTTTCTTAATTTCCTCTCATTCTCTTTTTCCACTGTCCGCTTTCCCACATTCTGCCTGCACTTTCTCAGCTCTTTTAATGAACTTTGTGCCATATAACAACAGAAGGTAGTGACAAGTAATAACAAATACTTACTCAGCTCTTTTTCATGAACTTTGTGCCACACTTCGGACAACGGATCTCGATCTTTCCTTTGCCTCTTGGAATCCTGATCTTCTGACTGCATCCCGGGCATTTGTAAATATGATACTGCTTTCTCTGCCGGAACAGATCTTTCTGCTTTGCAAAAAAGCAACGGATCTTGTACGACTTTGCAAGATATGCCTGATTCTCCGCATAACGCTTTGATACATTCTTTGAGAACATCCTGAAATAACAGTAAATGATCAGGAACCATCCGACATAGTAAAAAATTGTCCCAATAAGACTTCCCCTGAAAAACGAAGCCAGCAATACACTGATCAGACCGATCACCAGCAATGCTTTCGACAACTGATCCACACCGTATCTTCCCTGCATAAACCGCATAAACTTTTCTTTCATGATCTGCACTTCCTGTCTTAAATTAATATGGACTTTATTCTGATCCGTTTTTCAATCAAAGTCAATTAAATAAATCTAAAATTATTCCTGATTCAGAACATTTTTGCATACTTCGTCTGAAATCTGATAGACGATCTTCGTTCCATCCAGCATCACATAACGGTTTCCGTTTCCATCTTCACTGCCGATATACATTTTCATCGTCTTTTCATCCTCATTCTTTGTATAAGTAGCCTCAACCGTGATCCGACTGGCTTCATCCAGTCCATAGCCTGCCAGGTCTGCATCTTCCACAGAATAATCAGCAACCGTTGTCAGTGACACCGCACCCAGTCCGCCTGCAACCGCAGCGAACTCTTCTTCCTTATCTTCATTTTCTGAATCATTGGTAGTAGTCGTTGCATTTTCCGTGATTACTTCTTTTTTCAGATTGCCGATTCCGATGCTCGGATATTCATCCAGTTGTGCAAAATCAGACAACTCCGTCTTGAAATCATCCAGCACGCTGGATGCGACCGTATAGACTGTACCGGTATCGCCCACCGTTACATAATAATCTGTTCCGGTAGAATCTCCAAAGCTGACCGTTGTTACTGTTCCGTCTTCTTCCGTGATCTCAATGGAATAATTCGGGTCATCCAGTCCATATGCGTCCAGGCTGTCTCCGTCTTCCAGTTTCCGGTCCGCGGTGATCTGGGCAGCCGCCTTTACAATCGCCTCCGGCTTACTCTGCTTCAACGGGAAATCCTTATCTTCTGAATAATACCAGGTATCTCCTTCTTTTTCAAAAGACATTTCACCTGCTGCCACCTGATACTTGATCGCAGTGATCGTTGACTCATCTAGATCCGTCACTTTGACCGTTTCTTTTTCCTCTTTTTTATCCTGCTTTTTATTCCAGGAGCTTAGTCCAAAATAAACAATCAGAAGGATGACCAGCACTCCTGTTAAAATCAATGGTCCTTTTTTCTTTTTCATACTGACACCTCAGGCCTTTCTTCTTCTGAACCATACGACAAAACCACCGATCAGAACCACTGCCGGAATACCAAATACAACGAGAATGCTGAATCCACCTGCATGCTGAACAGTATTGTACTCTGTTGTAAGGTTCTTTGCCTCAATAGAAAGATTGGTCACACCGTCAAAGTTTGCTGTCACTGCATTCATAAATACCTGCGTATTTTCAAGCTGTGAAAATGCATCCGTGATCTGCTGATCGATCAGGCTGCCTGCAGAGATAACCGTCAGTCTGCTCTCTTTGCTGTCGGAACTGATCGTTTCAGTTGCAACCACTCCCAGGTCATACGTTCCCTGCTTCTGATCTTCTTCTGTCACTGCATATGCCTGCTCAGAAGTTGTCATAAAGGCACTCGTTGTGATCGTATCTCTTGCCGGATCCGTTGTCGTCAGTCCGCGGGAATTCATCAGAAGTACCATCTGAGAACTGATTCCGTCTGCCATATCACCGGATAAATTCAGTACCGGGAAAATATAATACGGCTGATTCTGATAACATCTCTGTGGATCTGCGATATAACCATCTGCTCCCTCAATTCCATAATCTTTCAAAAGTCCTGCAAGTTTCGGTAAAGAATCAAGTCCTGTATCTCCCAACAGACACATCACCTTGCCGCCTTCTCCAAGATATCCGCTCAGAAGGCTGACCTCATCATCAGAAAGATCATTCGTCGGGCCATCCATCAACAGAAGATCACAGTCATCCGGTATAGAATCTTTCATCAGAAGATTCAGTTCCTCGGTTGTATAATTATTCTTTGTCATCAGATCCGTGATCGTTGTAGAAAGAGATCCCTCTCCATGTCCTGTTACAGTATAAATCTTTTTCTGAACATCGCTGGTCACATAATTTACTGCACTGCTGAGCTGTCCCTCACCGTCAAAGGAGGTATAACTCGATGAACCTGAGTAATAAGAAGAATAATCTGATACCAGGATCTTGTCAAAGGAAACGGTCGTTGATTTTCCTGTTGCCTCGCAGGATACATAGATCGTATTCTGTGAAGTATTATATTCTGTCAGTGCTGACGGATGCAGAACCGGATCGATCCACTCAACATTGATCTTATCTGAAAGTGCTGCATATTTACTGATAAATGTCTTAATCCTGTCATCCGTGTCTTTCTTGACTGCCAGTACTTTCATATCAATCTTATCATCCAGACCTTTCAGCAGATCTTTCGATGTATCGGAAATGTCATAAATCTTTGTACTGCTGACATCAATATTTCTGTATGCTTCCGGAATCTGACCGACAACCAGATTCAATACAATCATGACTGCTACGACCAGCACCGTCATTCCTACACTGTAGGAACCATGCTTTGTTCCGGAAGTATGGAACATTCTTTTTAAATTTCCTTTTTTACTTTTTAATTTTTCCACGATCCAAACCTCCTAACTCCAACGTCTTTTCTGAATCGACTGTACTGTAAGAAATACAAAGACTGCGATCAGTGACAGATACAGTGCAATTCCCGTCACATCTACAATACTGTTGTATGTGATATCTGTAAATACATCCGACAGTGCCAGTCTCCCAAACATTTTGGAGAGAAGATTCTCAAATAAAGAAGATTTTACAAAATAAGTAATAACTGCCGCAGCAGCTCCGATCACTTCCAGTCCTCCTGCAAGCATCAGGTTCGATGTCATATGGAAAATATAGAAAGCAACGATCGTAAGAATGACCAGGACTCCCACCAGTCCACTGACAGCCGAACTCGGAAGCAGTGTCAGGATTCCGTTCCATAAATACAAGACCAAAAGGATGCCGAATGTACTGATAAATGCAATAATCTGACTTTCTGTCAACGAAGACAGAAACATTCCGATCGCTGCAAATACGCATCCAAGCAGGAAAAATACCAGAATAGAAATATAGTCCACTCCAAGGTATGCTGTTCCCTGAGATTTGATAATCAGCGGATAAATACAGAAGATCACACTCGGGATTCCAATCACTGTGATCATTGCAAGATACTTTCCAAGAACTACCTTCCACAAACTCACCGGTGCGGTCAGCAGAAGCTGATCCGTCTTATTTTTTCGTTCTTCTGAAAAGCTTCGCATCGTGATCAGCGGAATCCCGACAATAAATACGATCAGAGAGCCTGCCAGCGAATAGGAAAAATACGGATATCCCGCAGACAGATTATATGCAACAAAATAAATGCCCGTAAATACCAGAAGGAATGCCACAAATACACATCCCACCATAGACTGGAAATAGGACTTCAATTCTCTTTTATAAATCGCCAGCATTGCTTACTTCCTCCTTTTCTGCCTCTTTTGCCTTTCTGGCAAATTCTTCTGCAGCCTTGTCGCTCTGGGTCAGTTCCATAAATACATCCTCCAGGCTGACCTGAACCGCATTCAGTTTCAGCAGCGGCATCTTCTTTTCTGCAAATGTCGTAAAGAGTTCTTCCCGGATATCCTGTCCTCTCTTCTCCCGGATCTGTCCGCTTGTTATGCCACTGGCATCTGTCTTCACCGAAACCTTTTCAATTCCAGGTACATTTTTCAGTACTTCTTTTACTTTGGAAGCTTCTGTCCTGGTCTCAATCTCGATCAGCCCAGACTCACCCAGGTAACGTTCCAGATTCTCCGGTGTATCACTGGCAACCAGCTTTCCTTTGGAAATGATCATGATATAGTCACACACTTCTCTTACTTCTGCCAGAATATGAGAACTTAAGATAACTGTATGCTTCTTCGCCAGTTTACGGATCAGTTCACGGATCTCAATAATCTGCTTCGGGTCAAGACCTACACTTGGCTCATCCAGAATAATGATCTCCGGGAATCCCAGCACAGCCTGTGCCAGTCCGACCCTCTGCCGGTATCCTTTGGACAGATTCTTGATCAGACGCTTTTCCACATCTTTGATCTTTACAAGCTTTTCCACATCCTCAATAGACTCAGCTCTCTTCTCCTTCGGAATTTTCTTCAGTTCTGCGGCAAATTCCATATATTCCCTGACCGTCATATCCATATACAGCGGTGGAAGCTCCGGCAGATATCCGATCTGCTTTTTCGCCTCCTCTGGCTCTTTTAAAATATCATGCCCGTTGATCAGCACCTCCCCTTCTGTAGCTCCGAGATATCCCGTCATGATATTCATGGTCGTAGACTTTCCGGCTCCGTTAGGACCTAAAAAGCCGTAGATATGCCCTTCTTCAATGGTAAAATTCAGGTGATCTACAGCTAAATGATTTCCGTACTTTTTCACCAGATTCTTTACTTCTATCAAAGTCTCCATCCTCCTATTTCTCTCCGCATAATACAGAGTTTCTTTTTTACCTGTCAACGTTATCAGAAGTTTGTGAATCTTTTGTGTATCAAATGTGACGGAAGTTTGCTCTATTTATTTTATTCATCAAATGGAATGGAAGTCTGCTCTATTTAAATTCTACAACTGCATATGGCCTTCCATTCTCCGCACATAGTTCAATAATCGTCCGTTCTTCCTCCCTGCTCCTTTTCGGATAAATGACATCTCCCAGCACCGCCGATTTCTTATACTCCACACGGATCTGTCTGAACTGGCGGTCAGCCGGAAGAAATTCCAGTGCCATCTGCACATACTGGCAGTTATTTACATGCTCATTCGTATCAATATGATAACGACGTACCGGGAATGCCTCCAGGACTTCAGTTTCTTCCGGCAGGGAGATTTTTCTTCCCTCATAAGGCATATCCAGTGCCTCGCCCATGCCGTATGGCTTTATGTCTTTTTCCTCCGGTCTTACCGGCCGTCCGGTCTCTGTATCAAGAAATACCCATACAGAATAAGCCTTTGCGATCATGTGTCCTCTTTCATCTTTTATGTAAAAATTACGATTTCCGAATAACCCCTTAAATTCTGTCGGAAATGTTCCGATCGTGATCCTTTCTCCCAATGCGGGATACCGTTCTGCGATCACCTGCCAGTAGGACAGAATCCAGGCACGCTTTTCTGCCTTTAGTACCTCCGTTCCAAGTCCCACATCTTCTGACTGGAACGTGCTGCAATCCTGAAAATAATTGATCAGTGCAGGAAGGGTCAGCGTTCCATGATGATCGATCTCACTGTAACGTACTCTGCTGTTAAATTCATACATTTTATTTATCCTCCGTTTTTGCTACATAATCATAATCTACCGTAATCACACTCTCGTATCTGGAATCCACTCCCTTTAACCGCTCCATCAACTGTAACGGAAGGTCGTTGCGTCTTTTTTCATCATATTCGATTGGGATCACCATATCGAAAATCAGATTGATCCTCTCCGCTCCCCACACGACACGAAAATCGTGGATGCTGCATGCCGGATCAAGTTCTTTCAGAAGGTGTTCTGTCTTTTTCCTGATACGAATCACCTTTTCATCTTTCATTTCCACCGGATCCATATGAATCACCAGCATCATCCCAAGTTCTTTTGCCGCATCCCGTTCGACACGGTCTATGATCTCATGCGACTTTTCAATCTCCTGGTCGTTGGGAACTTCTGCATGGATAGATGCCATACTTCTGCCCGGTCCGTAATTATGTACGATCAGATCATGAACTCCCTCGATCCCATCGTAGCCCTCTACAAATTTTTTAATCTTCTCATAAACCTCCGGACTGACCGGTTCACCAATCAGAGTATTCAATGTATCTTTTGCAATCCCGAAACCGGCCCACATCACAACCAGTGCCACGCCAAGACCGACAAATCCATCAATATTGATCCCTGTTGCCGCAAAAAAGAGAATCGAAAAGATTGTCGCTGAAGTCGTGATCACGTCTCCCATGGAGTCTGCAAAGACCGCCTTCATCACCTGAGAATCAATCCTTTCTCCCAGCTTTTTGTTGAACAGTCCCAGCCACAGTTTCACTGCGATCGAAAGGCATAAAATCAACACCGAGACCGGAAGAAATTTCAACTGCTCCGGATGAAGGATCTTTCCCACCGAATCCTTCAGAAAGGTAAATCCAACCTCCAGCACCAGAAAAGAAACAATCAGTGCTGCTATGTACTCGATCCGCCCATGCCCGAACGGATGATCTTTGTCCGCCGGCTTTCCTGCCATACGGACTCCCACAAAACTGATCACCGATGAGCCTGCATCGGACAGGTTATTAAAAGCATCTGCCGTAACAGATACACTGTTCAGTACCAGTCCGACAATCAATTTTGTCAGAAATAATATTACATTACAAAAGATGCCCACAATGCCGGACAGCATACCATATGCCGTCCGCACGGACACCTTTTCTACCTCCTCATAATCTTTTACAAAATGCCTGATAAGAAATTCTGTCATATTTATTTTTCCTTCCAGAAGAACCAGCGGATCTGAAACTTTGAACCTGCCGTCACTTCCGAATATTCTTCCTCCGTCAATACTTTCTTTAACTGCTGCTTTCCCTTTTCAGGAAGTACTGCATTTGTTGTATCCAGAAAACACAGATTCGGATACAGCACGCACCACCAGTTATGCCCTGCTGCATCTCCCAGTTCGATCCTCAGGGTCTTGTAATTTCCTGCCGGAAATGTGACATCTCCATAGGTCCGGTCCGGGAAATAGCACGTCGTCACTGCCACACTGACTGTCTGCTTCATCTGCAGGTCTGCCATTTTCTGCTCAGCCACCTGCCGGATCTTCTCCGTATGTCCCCTCATCCACCGGGTCGTCTCCTTTACATCCAGTCCCTCAGGAAGTACTTCTTTTAAATAGGATAAGACTGCATCCCGTACCTCCATCTTCACCGCCTGATCTGTCCTGCTGTCACTGTTCGCAAGAACATGAAACCGCAACACTTCCTCTGCCAGATGCTCCTGTACTGCCCGGTCTTTTCTCTGCACATCTCCCAGCACTACTGCTGTTGTCACTACGGTTGCCACGATCAGTGCAAGGAAAATGCTGATCACACGAATCTTCCCCGGTACGATCTGCTCTTTTCTGACTGCTTCTCTGACTACTTCTTTCATATGTAATCCCTCCATATATCTATTGTCCGGTCAGGTTTTTCCTGATCTTTCTCATCTTTTTCCGGTCATCCGATCGGCTGATATATGGAGTATTACCTGAAAGCTGCACTCTATTCATTTTTTATATGCTTTCTTCTTTTTCACGGATCGTGTCTACTACTGCCTCTGCCTGATTCTTGATATGCTGTCCTGTGATCTGGGTTGCACGCCCCTTATCCCGGCTTTCGATTGAATCGATAATCGTCTGATGTTCTTCCAGCAACTGCGGATAACACTCTTTCTTTTTCAGATATTCAATCCTGTAGCGATACATCTGCTCCCGCAAATTGTTCAGAAGCTGGATCAGACGGCGGTTATCCGTGGCTGCATAAATGATATCATGAAATGCCACATCTGCCTGTGCGATCCGGGTAATATCATCGCTGTCCAACGTATTACAGAATTGTGCTGAAGCCCCCTTCATTGCTTTGATCCCGTCTTCATCCATGCGATCGCAGGCAAGCTGGACTGCCAGTTCCTCCAACGCACACCGCACTTCCAGTACATCTCTTAAATTCTTTTCCGTGATTTCTGCTACTTCTGCACCTTTCCTTGGAATCATCAGGACAAGACCTTCCAGCTCAAGCTTACGGATCGCCTCACGGATCGGCGTCCGGCTCACTCCGAGTTTGTTCGCAAGCTGGATCTCCATCAGTCTTTCTCCCGGCTTCAGTTCCCCTCTTAAGATCGCCTGCCGCAGCGTATTAAATACTACATCTCTCAGAGGCAGGTACTCGTTCATCGTTACTTCAAAATCTGTTCCCATATTATTTTCTCCTTACGTTATGCACATTCGTTACATAGACCTGCTTCGTCAGTCCGCTCTCACGAATCTTCCTCTGTGCCTCCCTTGCCGCAGCACGGTTTTCAAAAAGTCCGAAAACAGTAGGCCCACTGCCACTCATCATCGCACCAATTGCACCATTTTCTCTCATGACCTGCTTCAGTTCTTCGATCACCGGATGCATCGGGATGGTAACATCCTCCAACACATTCCCCATATTTTCTGAAATCCTGTGAAGATCCTTCTGCTTCAGTCCTTCGATCAGAGCATCTATATCCGGATGTTCTATGATCTCCTCTGAGTCCAGTGCCTCATAAACTACTTTGGTTGATACACTGACCGGTGGCTTTGCGATCAGTACCGTACATTTCGGCATGGCAGGGAGGACACTTAATTCCTCTCCAATCCCTTCTGCCAGCACCGTTCCTCTCATAATACAGTAAGGCACATCTGCTCCCAGCTTTACCCCACGTTCCATCAGATCTTTTTGCTGCAGATGGAGTCCGAACATCCGGTTCATCCCGAATAAGACAGCTGCTGCATCCGAACTGCCGCCTGCCAGTCCCGCTGCCACCGGAATATGCTTATTCAACACGATCTTCACACCCTCGCTGATCCCAAATTCTTCGATCAGGAGATTTGCTGCCTTATAAGCAATATTGGTATCTCCTGTTGGGAGAAATCCAAGATTCGTCGTAAGTTCGATCCCTGACTCTTTCTTCTTCGTCAACTTTACTTCATCATACAGATAAATGGTCTGCATTACCATCCGCACATCATGATATCCGTTCTCTCTTCTTCCCAGTACATCCAGTCCCAGGTTTATTTTTGCAAGTGCTTTCAGCTCGATCTGATTCATCCGTATCTTCCATCCTCTCAATCGCAAAATACATGCTGTATCTTGTATACATTGTACTTACAGTATACTCATATTTTCTTTAAAAATCAATAATTTATCCCCCTCTTTCACATTTTCATTCTGCATTCCGTTCACTTCCATAATGCCCTCTTTTGTTGTCATATACTGCTTTGCAAGCTGCCACAGATCTTCTCCTCTCTGCACGATATGCCCCACGATCGACGGTCTTTTTTCAAGCTGTTCCAGGTCCAGCGGTTCTTCCCTGACATTCTCCATCGTCCACACTTTCACCGGTCTTCTTAAAAATGTATCAAATGTGAGGATTCCTTTGATCTCCACTGATTCACTTCCGACCAGTGTAATCTGCAACTGCTCGATATGCTGTTCCATATTGTAGACTGTTTCCTCCGGCATTTCTTTACACTCGATCTGATGTTCAAATGGGATCATTCCCTGCCAGCTTCCATATGGTTCTGCATCATCTCCACGCAAATAAAGGAACGAGAGGTGTAAAATTCCTTCCACCCGGATTCCCTCTCCGGTCCTATCCGCATGCTCCACCTGGATTGCTCCTCTGGCATGCAAGATCTGCAGAACATCTGTCTTCAGCTCCGGCAGTGACAGTCGTTCCGTCACCTTACATTTTGACTGATTCTGCATTAATAATTCTTCACATACCACCTCAGTCGTATCAAAAAGACACTGTTTCTGAAGTGAATACAGATCTTCCAGCAGTTCCACGCTTTCCTCCCGGTAAAAATTCATATGGAGTGCCAGCGTTCCTTCAATTCCAAGAATCCGCATTTCCCCGTCTTCATCCATTCTGAGATCGGTCAGTGTATCCTCCATCGTATGGCGAATAGAAAAATACATCTCTTCACTGATTCCCTCACACGGAATCCTTCCCTCATAAGGGATCGTCTGAGAGATCCAGTCCGGCTTTTCATCCCCGGACAGATACATACAGAACAGGAACAGTTCTCCCCGCACGATCAATTCATCCTGTCCTGGACGCAGTTCCAGTTTTCGCTCACTGATATCGGTAAATAAGATCTGCCCTATGCTTTCTTTCGTTCCCGGAATCGTAATTTCTTCTTTGATTCTGTATGTATCTTTTTTGGTCACTTCCAGTTGCAGGAGCTGCACTTTTTTCATTTTTTTATACAGCGGAACATCCCCTTCTGCATCCGTCACGGTCTCTTCATCTACCAGCTTTTCCCTGCCGACTTCCAGTTCCACCATCGCACGCAGACTCAGTTTTCTTGAATGGATCAGGGACGGAGTAAACTCGATCCGCACATTCTGAACATAAAATTCTTCACCAACCTGAAATGCTCTCTGATGCCGTACATCTTCCGGAAATCCGTAGAGGCACACGAGGAAGGTACCCCGGTTATGCGTCCGATGGTATTCGAATTCATGGATGACCCGGCCGTTCCGTATCTGGATCAGCAGTACATGCTGGGTGATGCCCTTCTGGTTGCACCGGTATTCCGCGAGGATAAAGTTGCACAGTACTACCTGCCGGAAGGCACCTGGACCGAGCTTCTGACCGGCGAGACAAAAGAGGGCGGCAGATGGTACAAAGGAACATACGATTACTTCTCCATGCCGCTGTACATCAGAGAAAACAGCATCGTAGTCAGAGGAAACTGTGATACCAGACCGGATTACGACTATGCTGACCATGCAACCGTTTGCGTATATCAGTTAAAAGACGCAGCCGAGACAAAAGTTCCGGATGTACATGGAAACACGGTATTCACCGTAAAAGCAGTCAAAGACGGCGACACAGTGAAAGTATCCGTAGAAGGCGCACATACCGAACTGAAAGTAGAAGTCTTTGTCGGAAATGAAAAGAAAGAAGCTGTTCTGGCAGCAGATGCAGACGAAGTTGTCGTTGCATAAGCATCGGAATGTAAGAATATAGGGAGGGAGAGGCACGGAAAAGAAAATTTTTCTGTGACCTCTCTTTTCAAAAAAGGAGAATAAAACAATGCGTTTTCAGACAGAAAATGGTGTATTAATTGCACAGGCAAACGGAGAAACACTGCGGATTGAGCCGTGGGGAAAAGATTCCTTACGTGTCCGCGCAACCATGCTTCCGGAATTTTCCGGAAAAGACTGGGCGCTGACCGAAGTGCCGGAAAAAACAGAGGCAAAAGCAGAGCAGTTTGAGGTCGATCATCTGGAAATCGACGGATCGATGGGAAAAAGAACCAGCGCATCGATCACCAATGGAAAAATCCGTGCTGTAGTCAACTTTGCAGGAGTTATCACCTTCTACAAAGAAGAACAGGAAATTTTAAGAGAATATCACCGTTG
>ENA-ORLY01002529-ORLY01002529.1-human-gut-metagenome-genome-assembly--contig:-NODE-2529-length-17073-cov-10.542186_pt1 | contig 17073 bp, 12 predicted proteins | sample MGYA00243071_ERZ508832 | MGnify/ENA primary metagenome ERZ508832 (study PRJEB26277, sample SAMN04329777) | human gut metagenome | biome: human-associated habitat | host: Homo sapiens | place: USA... | reverse complement strand
TTTCTGTGTAACTTTGGGAACCGGAGTTCCCACTCCTATCAGAACTGTGACAGTACGCGGCCCCATTTTCACAGTCTTGGTGCAGATTTCTCCCTCTTCCCCGTAAAAGCCATCGCAGGAGAGGTCTTCTGTATCCATAACCTTTTTCCACTTCATGCCTTCCGGAAGGTTGGGAAGTGCCATATTCCGCGGTTCCCAGTGGAAATTGTACCCCACATAAATAAAGTCGTCTTTTTTTCCGTTTTCTTCAGGAGAATATTCTCCGCAGAGCATCATGCCCAGCATACGGCTGGTATTCTCCAAATTGCTGAACCAGGCTCTCTCCCCGTGAAAGGACAGATCCGGGAAGCCCTTTCCCAGATAATCTGCCTCTTTCATGCTCTCGTTCATATGGAGAACCGGATGGGCTTTTCGAAGAGCCACTGTCTTTTTCACAAAGGCAAGCATGCTGGCATTTTTCCGAAGGCCCCGCCAGTCGATCCAGCCAATGGGATTGTCCTGGCAGTAGGCATTGTTATTGCCCTCCTGGGAATTGCCGATCTCGTCGCCGCCGTAAATCATGGGAACCCCCTGGGAAAACAGCAGCATTGCAAAGGCAGCCCGCATCTGGCGCTCCCGCATCTGACGGATCCACTGCTTCCGGCTTGGCCCTTCTATGCCGCAGTTCCAGGAATAATTATAGCTGCAGCCGTCGTTATTGCCCTCTCCGTTTGCCTCATTGTGCTTGTAATTATAGGAAACAAGGTCATTCAAAGTAAAACCGTCCTGGCAGGTAATGTAATTGATCACCCCGTGGTCATCCGGATTGTGACGGATCCGGTACTGCACCGCCGGGACCATATCCTCATCGCTTTTTAGGAATCTTCTCATATCCTGCAAAAAGCCCAGATTGTACTCTGCAAAGCAGCGTTTCTTCTGTTTCTGGTTCTTATAAAGAGTAGCTGTGTCCATTCCGTCTGCCAGAATTTTGGTTCCTGCAAGCAGGCCATCCTTCATGATCAGAGCAAGCGGTGCCCCCGCGCCTAACACATGGAAGCCGTCCACATGGTAATTCTGTTTCCAGAACTGCAGCGCCCGAAGAGCCATCAGAGGATTGGCCTCCGCCGGGAAATACATTTCCATCATACAGCTGATTCCCGCCTTATGGAAAGCCTTGATCATATCGCAGAATTCCCTGTGGGGATCTTTCGTTGCGCAGTAAGAGCGCTTTGGCGCAAAATAGAGTCCATTTCCATAGCCCCAGTAGTTTACTTCATCCTTCTTGCCCTTTGTGGAAACCAGCCCCTCCGGCTCCTTTTGCCGGCTGATTTCCATAAATTCATAGGCAGGCATCAGCTCTACGGTGTTAATTCCAAGTTCCTGCCAGTATGGGATCATCTGGATCAGGCCTTCAAAGGTTCCCCGAAGCTTCGCAGGAAGCTTGGACTGCTTGGTATAACCCCGGACGTGGACCTTGTAAAGGATCATGTCCCCGAAATCCGTTTCCGGTGATTTCTCATCCTCCCAGTCGTACCCTTCCCCGGACCAGAATCCGCAGCGTACCTTGTGGGGATCGGTATCCCAGGGAGCCCCGAAGTGCTCTCTTCCGCTGATTCTGCTGGCACAGGGATCCAGGCAGATTTCCCCGTTGATCCTAAAATTGTATTCCAGGCTGTTTACATTTAATTTTTTCATAAAGACAGAAAAAATACGTCCTGTCCGGTATTTCTCATCCAGAAGAAGCTCGTAAAATGGCTCCTTTCCATTCTTTCTGTAAAGAAGCAAAAAGACCTTGGCGTCCTCATCTGCTTCCACTGCAAAATTATATCCATCGATCATCTGGCTTGCCCCAAGTAAAAGGGGAGAACCGGATGTTACAACCACGCTCTTATTTCCCGGTATTGCCACTTTTAATGCCCTCCTGTCTTTGTCTGATGTCCCGTCCCGGCTAAATGTTTCAGGCTTTTTTCCTGCCAGAGCTTGTTTGAATCTAAAATTTCAGATCCAGTTCCACCGGGCAATGATCAGATCCCATAATGTCGCTGTGGATCTTCGCATCTTCCAGCTTTTCTTTCAGCGATGGAGACGTAATAAAATAGTCGATTCTCCATCCGGCGTTCTTCTCCCTAGCCTTGAAACGATAAGACCACCAGGAATACGCGCCCTCCAGATCCGGGTAAAAATAGCGGAAGGTATCGATAAATCCAGCTTCCAGCACTTTGGTAAAGCAGGCACGCTCCTCGTCTGTGAAGCCGGCATTCATCCGATTGGTCTTGGGGTTCTTCAGGTCGATTTCCTGGTGTGCCACATTCATGTCCCCGCAGCAGATCACAGGCTTCTTCTCCTGCAGCTTCAGAAGATAGGCAAGGAAATCCCGCTCCCATTCCATGCGGTATTCCAGCCTGCGAAGCTCGGACTGGGAATTGGGCGTGTACACGGTCACCAGATAAAAATCCTCCATCTCGGCGGTGATCACACGGCCTTCCTTGTCATGCTCTTCTATTCCAAGTCCGTAGGTCACGGACAGCGGCTCCTTCTTCGTGAATACGGCGGTTCCGGAATAGCCTTTGCGGTTGGCATAGTTCCAGTACTGATGATAGCCCGGAAGTTCCAGCTTCACCTGATTCTCCTGGCATTTGGTCTCCTGCAGACAGAAAATATCTGCGTCCAGCTTTGCAAAGCTCTCCTCAAAGCCCTTGGTGATACATGCGCGGATTCCATTTACGTTCCATGATACAAGCTTCATGTTATTCTCCAATCTGTAAAAATTATGGTTATTGCTCACATATTTCACAATCACACTCTTTGTCCGTTATTGTCTGTGAACAATAATTATATTCTAACACTTTCTTCATTATAACACAGTTTTCCCTATTCACAAAACCTTATTTTTCTGGTACAATCTTAATATTCACGAATTGCCCTGCCCTAGAGCGTGTTTGAAAAAGGCTTTCTGCAGGAATGATTTTTCAAACACGCTCTAAGGCGCCTTGGGCAGTTTGATCAAAAATAAAGCGAGGTATTTCAAATGAGTGATTTAGATGTGAATAATTCCTGCGGAAGCTGTGGAAGCAGCGCATCCTGCGGCGGTTCTGCCTGCTCCACCTGCGGCGGCTGCAGCACAGATCCGAACCAGCACAGCACCATTACCCTGACCATGGAGGACGACACCGAGGTAGAATGCGCCATCCTGACCATTTTCCCGGTAGATGCCAAGGAGTATATTGCCCTTCTTCCACTTGATGAGAACGGACAGAACCACGACGGCGAGGTTTATCTGTATTCCTTCGCCCGCACCGAGACAGGCGCTCCTATGCTTTCCAATATCGAGAGCGACGAGGAGTACAATAAGGCTGCCATCGCATTTGACACAGTACTGCAGAATGCGAAAGAGGCAGAGGCTGCCGGAATACCGTTAGAGTAATTTCCCGGATTTTCTTTTTCAAAAATTTTTAAGCAATCAAAAAGCAGGCTCTGTGATTGATAACTCTTTCACATTGCCTGCTTTTATGGTTTATAATATTCGAAAACCGCTGATTTACTCACATTTCCCGCGGACTTTGCTCACTGATTTTTCTTACTTCGTAGTACTTCCGAATCCGCCGTTTCTCACATCTGTCACATCATCATCCACTGTGATTCCATACTCCACAAAGATTCCCTGCATGAATCCGGTGTCCGCCTTTAACTCCACCACCTTATTCTCATTGGTGTCATTGGTCAGCTTGGCGAAAATATGGCCTTCGTTGTCAGAATAGAAATAATCGCTGTCAATAATTCCAACGGTATTGTTCAGCTGCAGGCGGTATTTGAATCCAAGACCGCTTCTTGGATAGCATTTCAGCACCCACTCCTGATCCATCTCCACACGGATTCCTGTTGGGAACTTGACTGTCTCACCCGGCTTGATAGTAAAATCCACCGGGGAAAAGAAATCATAACCCGCACTTCCTGCTGTGGCACGTCTTGGCAGACGGATTCCCTCGTAAATCTTCTCTGCTTCCTCCACAGTGGCACCCTCAAAAGCATCCATCCAGTCTGCCACGAAGCGCTCTTTACTTACTTTATGAAATTTCCCGATTCTCTTCATAATTCCTCCTGTAAATCACATAATTCATGCTGTGCAGGCCCTATGCTGCACCTACCTCATTTCATTCAGTGCATGCCCTAAACGCGTTTTTATCTCTCGTATCAGGATGATGCCTACAAGATATAAAGAATGCCGGGCATTTTGTCCGGCATTCTAAAATTATCGCTGCTTAAAATTCTCTCAGCAATGTGAAATCTTATTCTTATTTGGCATCTGCCGGAACATCCTTGATGCTGAAGCTCATTCTTCCCATCTTGTCTTTTCCAAGGCATACAACAGTCACTTTATCTCCAAGTGTAAGAACATCCTCTACGCGGTTGATTCTCTCCTTGCAGATCTTGGAAATGTGAACCATTCCCTCTTTGCCAGGTGCAAACTCAACAAATGCACCGAACTCTTTGATGCTTACAACCTGTCCGGTAAGGATCTGTCCCTGCTCGAAGTCAGAAGCGATGATCTCAACCATGCGCTTTGCTTCCTGCATGTTCTTATCGTCTACACCGCAGATAGATACAGCACCCTCGTCTGTGATGTCGATCTTCACGCCTGTGCGCTCGATAATGGTGTTGATTGTCTTTCCTCTCTGACCAACCACATCACCGATCTTCTGAGGATCGATCTGGATCTGGATGATCTTCGGAGCAAATTTGCCAACAGAAGTACGAGGTGCAGGAATGCATTTCTCAATAACCTCATTGAGGATATACTCTCTTGCTTCCTTGGTACGTCTGATTGCTTCCTCTACGATCTGTCTTGTAAGACCGTGGATCTTAATATCCATCTGGATTGCAGTGATACCGTCATGAGTTCCGGCTACCTTGAAGTCCATGTCGCCGAAGAAGTCCTCAAGACCCTGGATATCGGTAAGAACGATATAGTCATCATCTGTATCACCTGTAACCAGACCGCAGGAAATACCTGCAACCGGTTTCTTGATCGGTACGCCGGCTGCCTCAAGGGACATAGTGGACGCACAGATACTTGCCTGGGAAGTAGATCCGTTGGACTCAAAAGTCTCGGATACTGTACGAATCGCATATGGGAATTCCTCTACGCTTGGAAGTACCGGAACAAGTGCTCTCTCAGCCAGTGCTCCATGTCCGATCTCACGGCGTCCCGGTCCTCTGGACGGCTTGGTCTCACCTACAGAGTAGGACGGGAAGTTGTAATGATGCATATATCTCTTGGTTGTCTCGAACTCGTCAAGTCCGTCAAGTCTCTGAGCCTCTGCAAGAGGTGCCAGAGTCGTGATGGTGCAGATCTGAGTCTGTCCACGGGTAAACATAGCAGAACCATGTACTCTCGGGATGATGTCAACCTCTGCAGCCAGAGGACGGATCTGTGTGATGGCACGGCCGTCCGGACGCTTGTGATCCTTGAGGATCATCTTGCGAACGGTCTTTTTCTGATACTGGTAAACCGCCTCGCCAAGAACTGCAAGCCACTCTTCTTTTTCTGCGAAAGCCTCTTTCAGCTTGTCTGTGATCTGTGCGATGTTGTTCTCTCTTGTCTGCTTGTCATCGGAGAATACCGCAACCTCCATCTCTTCCGGAGGAACAATCTCTTTGATGGCGTCAAACAGCTCCTGCGGAACTGCGCAGGACTCATAGCTGTGCTTCTCTTTGCCGCACTCAGCAATGATCTGGTCGAAGAATTTGATGATTTCCTGGTTTACTTCGTGTGCCTTATAGATGGCTTCGATCATCTGATCCTCCGGAACCTCATTGGCACCAGCCTCGATCATGATAACCTTGTCTCTTGTGGAAGCAACGGTCAGCTGAAGGTCAGAAACATCCTTCTGTGCCAGTGTAGGGTTCACAATGAACTCTCCATTAATAAGACCGATCTGTGTAGTTGCGCATGGACCATCAAACGGAATATCGGAAATGCAGGTTGCAAGGGAAGAACCAAGCATAGCCGGGATCTCCGGATTGCACTCCGGATCAACGGACATAACCATGTCTACCAGTGTGACGTCATTTCTGTAATCCTTCGGGAACAGAGGACGCATCGGTCTGTCGATCACACGGCTAGTCAGAATTGCATTCTCACTTGCCTTACCTTCTCTTTTATTAAATCCGCCAGGGATCTTACCTACCGCATAAAGCTTTTCTTCATACTCAACGCTGCATGGGAAGAAATCAATACCGTCTCTCGGTTTCTCACTTGCTGTTGCTGTTGATAAAACTGTTGTTTCGCCGTACTGCATAAACGCACAGCCGTTAGCCTGTTTGCCGACCTTGCCGATCTCGACACGTAATGTACGTCCGGCAAGTTCCATTGTGTAAACTTTTACCATCTTTCTCTCCTTTTCCGATGGGATTCCCCATCCTTCTCACTGTTTTTTGTAAAAATCTCCGGTAAGAAGATGCCGAAACTACTGACCCGGACACAAACACGCCTCTGCTTCTGTCTGCGTCAGTGGTCTCGGAGTATCTCCCTTACCCGATGTCACACATGATAAGATGCATGACATTATTTGAAAAAGAGACGGATATGCAACCCGCCTCTTTTTAGCAAATCCATTACATTATTTTCTGATACCAAGCTCTTCAATTAATGCACGATATCTTTCGATATCTTTGCTCTTTAAATAATCAAGAAGACCTCTTCTCTTACCGATCATCTTATACATACCACGTCTGGAATGATGATCCTTTGGATTCTCTTTTAAGTGCTCTGTAAGCTCTTTGATTCTCTGTGTCAGAACTGCTATCTGTACTTCAGGTGAACCTGTGTCACCAGGTGTTCTTGCAAATTTCTGCATAATTTCTGTTTTTGTCTCTTTTGAAATCATTTTGATTTCCTCCTTCTTTTCATACAGCCGTACTAAGATCGGGGATCGCTTTAAAAGAAGCGCCCACGCCTGAGCATGGCTAAAACTCATACGGTCATATTTTAGCACAGAAGAATTCTGCTGTAAATACCTTTTTATTGCTTTTTTATTCCCGTTTTTTTCAGCAAAAACCATCCCAGTCCGAGTCCAATACATGCCACCCCCACAAGCAGCAGATAATCTGACAGTACATAACTGCTCTTTGTCAGGATCGGAACCGCCCTGCTTGCCTGCTCGCTGTACTTCATCACAACCACCGCTACCAGGTTATTGCAAAAATGCATCAGCATCGAACAGAATATACTGCCTGTTTTTTCTACCACATATACCAGCATAAAGCCAAGCAGTGCTGTTGTAAAGAACTTTGACAGGCTCATATGATAAATGCCGAAGATCGCTGATGTCACAAGCATGGCAGGAAGTACGCGCCATCTTCTCTTTAATGTCCCAAAAATAAAGCCGCGGAACATCAGCTCCTCTCCAACCGCAGGCATGACCGCCATCACAAGCACCAGCACCCAGAAAGGCTGCCTGACATACTCTGCCATCGTATCTGCCATGGACTGTGTACTTTCCGGAAATATTTTTGTCAGAAAAACCGCCAGCATACACATCAGACTGAAGCCGCCGATCCACACAAAAAGTGCTGCCAGAATATGTAATACCTTTGGCATTTGCAGCGACAATACCTTCTTAAAATCAGCTTTCAGATACCACAAATAAAGAAGTGGGAACAGAAGGATCAGAAGCTGTACCACAACCGTTCCGTAAAAGCCCATTTTGAGCTGTGCTGCCGTTCCCACATAAAAGATCAACAGAAGCTCCACACAGATCAGTACGACCACATCTCCGATCCCCGGTATCTGCCCTTTCCGCATCTCACTCCGCGGCGTAAACAGTTTCAGGGAAGACATGCCTTCCGAGAAAAGGACCGCCTCGCTGTTGTAGATTTTTCCCAGGATCAGCACTGCCAGTAAGCTATAGACAATATTACTTAATAATACAATACCAAACAGGGCATAGTTGTAACTGAAGGAAAACAACTGTACGATCATAAGTGAAATATTCACGATCGGAATTGCCGCTGTCACTTCTGTCAGCTCTATATTCGGAACCATCGTGACCATACTGCCGAACATAAATACAAGCATCATCGGCGTGATATAATTGTTTGCCTCTTTAAAGCTCTTTGCAAAAATACAGATGCAGAGACTGACCGCTGTTACAAACAGGGCAAAAAACACCATGACAAGCAGCGTAAACAAAATTGCCGGAAGGAACGTTGCATAGTTGATCGTCACCGCTCCCATGCCTTCCATCATATAACTGAACATAAAACCAAATGCCGCTCCCATGGATACAATGTTTAAAATTGCCGATACACAGGCGATCACCGATACTGCCAGAAATTTGCTCATGATCAGTTCAAAGTTAGTCACCGGTAACGTCAGAAGTGTTTCCAGTGTACCGCGTTCCTTCTCTCCCGCAGTCACATCGATCGCCGGATAGATCGCACCCATCATAATACTGATGATCACAAGCATTGGCACGATATCGCCGAGCATATTGCCCATCGTCTGCTCTGTGGAAGAATAATTCACTTCTTCATAACGGACCGGATTTAAGATTTCATCCGCATCCAGCCCAAGCTGCTGTACCTTCTGCTTCTGGAGCTGTTTATTATAATCTTCCAAAAGCTCTTTTAGTGCGGTCGCGGCAATACCCGAATCATCCTTTGCTTCCAGATAATAGATCCGGTAAGGATCCTTCTGCGATTCCTCATAGGAAAGAACTGCATCATAATCCCCGTCCTTCAGCGCCTGTTCTATTGTTTTATCATTTTCATCAAACGGCTCCACACTGATCTGATAAGAAAAGGTATCAGCATCTTTTTCCAGTAAATCAGTCAGCGTCTGCTCCCGTTCCTGTCCCAGATCTGCAAATGCCACCTGATATGTCGTCTCCTCCTGCGACTGTGTGATCGCAGAAAACAGAAGCGTCATACCAACGATCATCAGCGGATACAGAAGAAGGGGAAGGAGCACCATCATGCACAATGTCTTTTTATCGCGGAATATATCCGTCAGTTCTCTCTTTAAAAGTGCTTTTATTTTATTTGGATTCATATTGTCTCCTTTTTCCTTATCTGCCCATATACAGTCTGCCAAACGCTTCCCTGAGCGTCCGCGTCTGCGTCTGTTCCATGATCTCTGCAGGACTTCCTTCGATCATGATCTTTCCTTTATCGATCATGATGATGCGGTCACATAAAAACTGTGCTTCTTCCAGATAATGCGTCGAATACAGCACGGTCTTTCCTGCCTCCTTCTGCTGCTTCATAAAGGTAACGATCGCATCTGCGCTCAGAATATCCAGTCCAAGTGTCGGTTCATCAAATATATAAATAGCCGGGGAATGGATCAGGCAGCGGGCGATCGAAGCGCGCTGCGTCTGACCGGTCGAAAGCTTTTCAATGCGGTTATCAATAAAAGCTCCCATATCCAGCACCTGCACGATCTCTTCTATCCGTTTTTCCACTGCTTCCTTTGGCATTTCGTAGATCTCGCCCAGCATACGGAGCATCTCACGCGTCGAAAGCCTGTGGTACAGCTTTGTATTTCCGGAAAGATAACCGATATTCTGCTTGATCTGCACCGGATCCGTCATCTGATTTCCTGCTTCATCCGTCAGGATCACACGACCTTCCGTCGGCTCCATCAATGTACCGAGCATCCTAAGAAGTGTGGTCTTACCGGCTCCGTTCGGTCCTAATATGCCTACGATCTCACCCTGCGTAACAGAAAATGAAATATGATCTACCGCATAAAATTCTTCTTTTTTTGTCTGTTTTTTCCTGTGCTTTGCCTGCCCGCCTTCTGTTTCACCGGGCTGCACGGTTCTGGTAAACTTCTTAGTGAGATTTTCTACTGTTATCATGCTTTTCCAGCCACCTTTCCCATAGATCCGGACGTCTTTCCTTCGTCCGTTCCATGGACTGCTCCAGACGCCATTTTTCTACATTTGCATGGTGCCCCGACAAAAGAATCGGCGGTACTTTTTTTCCATGCCATTCCTCCGGTCTGGAATACTGCGGATATTCCAGAAGTCCATCTGCAAAGGATTCTGTCTGTGCACTGTCTTCATTATTAAGTACCCCGGGCACAAGACGCGAAATTGTATCGATCATGACCATCGCCGGAAGTTCTCCGCCTGTCAGCACATAATCTCCAATGGAAAGATAGTCTGTAACAACTTCTTCCAGCACTCTTTCATCAATGCCCTCATAATGACCGCAGAGGAAAATAAGTTCCTCTTCCTTAGAAAGTTCCTGCGCCTTTTCCTGTGTAAATGTCTGTCCCTGCGGCGTCATATAAATGACCCTGGTCGGTTTATCTCCTTTTACTGCCATACAGGCATCATAGACAGGCTGTGCCTGCATGAGCATACCCGCTCCGCCGCCATACGGATAATCATCTACTTTCCCATGTTTTTCCGTTGTATAATCCCGGATATTGACCGCATTGATGGAAAGCAGCCCTTTCGCCGCAGCCCTTCCGATGATACTTGTGTTGAGTCCCTGTTCTACCATTTCAGGGAATAATGTTAAAATGTGAAATTTCATATTGATATCCTTTCCTAAAATGACAGTGGATTTCCACCGGCGGCATTTCCTGCCTCATTCTGCGATTTGGAAAGTCTTTTGCCTTCTGCCGCATAGGAAACTGCCATCGTCAGCCAGATTGCAGATACGATCGTAACCGGCCAGAGACTGATCTTCAGTACCACGGCAAGCACGGTAAATCCCGTCCATAATGTAAGACAGAGGTAATTCGTTACCTTATACGCATGAAATGCTGCCTTATAGATCATCTGCTGTTCCATTTCATCACAGCTTTCAATCCACTTCTTCTGAAACTTCATATCATATACGCTGCCTGACTTTTCCGGATTGACAATCTTTAAAAAGTCCACTGCATTTTTCTGCTGTGTAACTGAAGCAAAAATCGTTACGATCAACATGACAAGTGCAAGCAGAAACATTGCACTGCTCATTTCATCATAATAAATATCTGCATAAAAAGAAACGGAAAAACTGAAATAATTGAAAATTGTAACAAAAGAAACGAGGTTCAGTCCTGTTCCGATCCGCTTATCGGATGTTTCATTCCATATTTCAAATGCTTCATCATCATAATTCTGTGCCTGTTTCCATTCCTCTTTGCTTTTTTTGAGTGCCCATGCCATATAACCAAAAGCAATGGCGGAAGCGATCACCATCAGCACCGGCAGTCCGTTTCCGGCGATCGTTCCGATCCTTTCTCCCAGCCATGCTGCCGCTTCTCCTTTATCATATCCTCTTTGCAGCCATGTACCAAAACCGCCAAGAAAACCGCCCAGCAGGCAGGCACAGCACATAATGGCGATAAACGTTCCTTTTGCTTTTTTATTCTGCTGCATATTTTCCTGTTCTTTTGTCATCATTTCATTTTCTGTTTTCATACTTTATTCCTCTTCTTCCTCTTCATACTGAAAAATATCTTCTACCTTTGCATTGCATACTTTTGCAATCTTCAGCGCCAGTGTGACCGACGGTGAATAATCACCGCGCTCGATCTGGCTGATCGTCTGTCTCGATGTCCCGACCAGCTGCCCCATCTGCTGCTGGTTGACATCCAGACGGACCCGGTATTCCTTTAAATGATTCCTGAGCGGCATCTTTCCAATCTCCTTTCCTATCTTTTCATTTTGACAAGTATTTTTATCATTATGACAATTTTGTTTTTCATCTTAACAACTATCTTTGTCATATATAAAATACCTCCTGACAACTATTCTTGTCAAGAGGTATTTTCATTTCTTTTGAAATTATATTTAGTTTCCTAAAACATCCTTTACCGTACCTGTTACCGGCTTCAGATTTTTGATGTCGTTATTGACATCCGGTGTTACTTCAAAATCCTTTGATAAGGTCGCTGTAAAGGTCAATGCATTTGTGCCTTTTCCGGCTACATACTGCACATTGGTAAGCGGTATATCTGCCACCTGACCAAGTGATACGCCCGATACAGAAGCGATGACTTCGTCATAAATAACGGTGATGGAGATCTGCTCTCCGGTTTTGTATTTACCAAATGCCAGATTTGCCACCCCTACCTGCTGCGGTTTTCTATTATCCTGCATCATTGCATATACATAAGAAGAACCATAGAACCAGTTATCAGAACCTTTTCCGCTTGCGTCCGTCCGGACAATGATCTGGTCATTCAGCCCTACCCATACATAGCCGGAGCTGTTTGGATACCAATACTGTTCCCAGACCTTTTTATTGGAAAGGTCATGTCTTCCTTCACATAGTGTGTTTCCATTTAAAGTCAGCTTCACACTTGCATAGCCATCATCACTCTGCCTCTGTTCTACTGCCAGCCTGAAACCAACTCCCGTCAATTGCTTTTGCATATATGCTTTCTGTAAAGTCGAGAGTTTTACGTTATCATTCACTATCTGCTGCATGCTCTTAATTGTGGTGCTGAAATTATGATCATATCCTTTATCCGTGATCGTACGAGATCCATCTGTCAGCTGATACGTGAACTGCTTATTAAATACATTACTTCCCGGAACAGAAGAACCACTAAGCGGAGAAAGAATTCTTTGTTCGGATACAGAATTTCCAAGCGTACCTTCACAGGTTCCGATCGTATCAACCACCTTGTAAAGCTCTACATTGTAATAACGATCTGTATTTCCGCTCTGCATACCTGCTGCAATATCTGCGCTTGTATCTAAGCCCCATTCTTCGATCGTAAAGGTCTTTTCCATATCCTCCGGTCCGAATGTCAGGTAGACATCCTCGCCGCCTGCATGTTTGAAATGATATTTATCCTTTGCAATATCAATATCCACAGTGGAACCGTATGCCGTCTTACTTACAGTGCGGTAATATACATACTGTATATTCGGTGTTGCCACTACATCTGCCGGGATTGTTCTGGTAACTTTATAAGTCAGCTTCTTTCCTTGTGAGCCGTCCTTTAATGTGATGTCCTCTGCTCCGACGTAAGACAGATTGAATTCACCTGCACCTCCCCATTTTGCTACGAGATTAAAGTCTTTTCCGGTGCCCTTTACGATCTCTTCGATCTTGTTGTCGCCTGCATACCAGCCCAGGAACTGATAGCCCTTCTTTGCAACCGGATCCTCCAGCTTAATATCGTCATTTTCTATACTGTATATTTCCGGATTGGAATGGCTTTCTCCACCGGATCCCAGATCGTAGGTGATGCTAAACAGATCCAGATTCCAAACCGCGTAAAGCGTGATATTTCCTTCTCCTGTCAGATTGGAAACCATCTGTCCATCCGTATAGGTAACACCGGATGTTTTATCCAGTGCCCAGCCACCAAAGCTGTAACCCGGTTTTGCAAAGTTTTTCATTTCACTTGCAAGTGGCAGTACATAGTTCTGATCATAGGTCATCAGCATAGTTTCCGTTGGAACACTGTCTCCAAGACAACTGTCAAAGGTAACGGTATATGTATTTGCACTCCATTTAGCATAAAGGATGAAATCATGCAGTGCCTGGATCGTTACCATACCTTCTATCGGCTTTTCAAATGAAGAATCCTGATACCAGCCTTCAAATGTATAGCCTGTTTTGCCCTTAGGCTCATGGAAGGTTACCACGTTATCTACAACAGAAAATGTGGCAGGATTATCATCTGCATTTTCTGCGCCTTCCATATTTTCATAAATAATATTGTACAGTTCAGGGATCCAGACAGCATATAAATGTACTTCACCGTCATCCTCCCCGGACAAGCCTGCTGCCACAGCCTCATCTGCATAAACAGCTTCTCCGTCTGTTTCCTTGGACCAGCCACCGAAATAATATCCTTCCCGTTCATACGTATTTTTCAGAAGTGTACTGATTTCCGTATAGGCAAGATGCTGTTCCTTGCTGTATCCCTTTCCTTCATTGGAATGGTATACGATCTTATAATGATTTTCACGCCATTTTGCATAGAATGTTTTATTGCCTGTTTCATTTGCAGAAACGGCTCTGACTTCCTCTCCTTCCAGATTTTCATTGTCATACCAGCCCTCAAATGTATAGCCCCGTCTGCTTGCTTTTTCCAGTGAAAACAGACCGGTTTCCACATTGTAGGTTTCCGGATTATCATTCTGGGCATCTTCCGTGCCATAGTAAGTGATAGTAAACTCAATTGGTTTATACTGTGCGTAGATCACATGATCATGTCCCAGTTCTACCGCCGATGTTTCCGTCAGCTTACTGCCGCCTGTCTTATCCGTATACCAGCCTTCAAAGGTGTAGTTTTCCTTCTCCATGACAGGAAGACTGCCATAAGCTTCTCCAAAGGTGATCGTTCTTGTCGCAAGATCACCTTCCACGACATTTCCGCCATTTGGATCCAGCGAGATCTGATAAATATTTGGTGTCCAGACTGCCTTGTAAGCCAGATCTTCTGCCGGCATAACAGTTACAGGCTCCGTATCCCATGTATAGGAGTGGCCTTCTTTTACCGGCTTTGGAATCCGGATCTGTGCGCCATAGTAAACAGAACCTTCCGTGTAATTCTCAGCCACGCCTCCGTCAAGATCCCATGTCAGCTTATACTGATTTCGCGTATAGTAATAATTGATCACATTGGCAGCACTGTCTGCCTTGATCGTCATCTTTTTACCTTCAGCAGGCTGTGTAAAGCCTGTGTATTCCTTCAGCGGCCCTTCAACATCTGTATCTACTTCCGCAGTTCCATATACAGTATCCTTTAACAGATAACTGTCTGATCCATCTTCCTTTTGCAGATAATGATTGATCGTGTATCCATACTGTCCTGCGATCCATTTCGCCTTCAGGCTGATATTTCCTGCCGGCATCATGCCATCCGTAAACTTTTGGTCTGCTTCATACCAGCCATCAATGCTCATGTGCGGTAAAGTAACACACAAGAATTTGATAGACAGCCTTCACTATTCAGAAAAATTAACCAAAAAAAAGCAAAATTGAATTTGATAATTGATATAATAGCTAAAATATGGTACTATAAAACAAAGGGAGATGATGCCAATGGTTTGATGAAACACACAACAAAATATAACTTTTTAAGCAAAGGAGGAAGTCCATAATGAGAAAAATCAAAACAATATTAGGGATAGTTTTTTCTTTAGCTATTGTAACAACAATGAACACTACTGTTTTTGCAGCTAACGATTCAGGAATACCAGAACGTAGAGGAGTATATATACGAGAATGTGTAGGTTATGAGCCTAATTATACGAATATTGATTATACTCATAAATTATTAGGTTCTGTTTCAGGCGATAATACTCAAGGCTCAAGTCCTATGCAAATTACATATCAATATGAACAAAGCGGAACAACCACCGCATCTATTGCGGGTTATGCCAATGGCACAACAGAAGCAAATGTTGTTTTTGCAAAAATGCAGGCGGAAGTAGGAGTTGAAGTTACCGGTTCACGTAGTTGGACAAAAGGAACATCAGCGGGTGTCTCATATAGTATTGCACCGGGGAAATTTGAAGTGTTAAATGTTTATATTCCTGCTGTTAGAACAGCTGGTCGTTTAAAATACAAGGTTTATATGGACGGCTATCCTGAAAATGTTTTTTATGAATATAAAACATTAACAGAATCTTATGCACCACAAAAAAATTCTGTCCATTATAAAGTAACAACTTCTAGCTACTCAGCCATAAAAGTTCCAAAGGGAATGACGGTATACACGCCAACAGGAGTATATAAAGCACAATGAAAAACAAATTGTTTATATTACTATTAGCTTTTGTACTTTTGTTGAGTGCTTGTTCTAATAATTCTCCACCTGATGACAACACAAAAGAAGTACTGCCAGAGCTTGAAAGTGCCGGTTCTATTGAAAGCCGGGGCGAGAAATTTATTGAAAATTTTCCACAGGACTATCCTTCATTTGAATTATTAGAATATGTTTTTGGTTCCGCTGAAAATGCCCCAATACAACTGGTTGCGATAGCCCGAAATAAAGAAACTGGTTCATCAGCTACATTATTTGTGCTTGATGAAAATGGGGTAGGTCAGGTAGTTCTTGCAAGTGGTTATTCAGCGACATATTGCAAAGAAGATGGATTACAACTTGATAAAAACGTAATTTCTATTTCTTTGAATTTGGAAATCTCTAGTACAAATTCTGAAATTCACGACTTTAATATTACAGTAACACAGGAGGAAAATCAAGGTAAAGTCAATACAGTGTATTCTTCACAAGAAAACATCAGATCGAAAGTAGCAAATCCAGCCGAGCCAGTCAACGGCAAGTAAATGGGCTTCGCCCACCGTTGACAGCCCCGCCTGTCTTTGCAAATGTGTAGCCAAGAGGACGATAGCCCAAAGTGCTACCGCCCTCTTTTATTTTACAACTGAATAACCGCTGCCCCATAGCGGCACATGAAGCAGTAAGTCTGAAAAAGATTTGCTGCTTTTTTTGCGCCCATTTTTGGCAAATCGAGAAAGTATCGGTACTGATAAGTGAGCAGGGGGAAATTCCCGTTTTCTATCAAGCAGCGGGCAAAACACAGCTTCTGAAACGCCTTATTGTTGGGAAAGACCAAGCCGCCGGAAAAGTCTTTGCCAGAAAGAGAGGGAGAACGCCAGCCCGCAGCCTTTTATGAAAAAACTGGTTGCGATTTCCCGAAAAAGTGGCAGTAGGAAGTGAGCGGCAGTCCGGCAGTTTCTTAGAGCAAGATTCTACCGCAGTACCAAAATTCGCTTATCGCTCATTTTGCCCCTGCGGGAATCTTGTTGGGGAGTGCCTTCCCCAAACCCTGCCATGCGGCTTACGCCGCTTATCCCGCCGCAGCCATGCGGCAGTCGAAAGGAGGTTTTACCATGCGAAAACGATACAACACACCGCACCGCAGCCGGGTAGTCAAGACACGCATGACCGAGGAAGAATATGCCGAGTTTGCGGAAAGGCTTTCTGCCTGCAACATGAGCCAAGCCGAGTTTATCCGGCAAGCCATAACCGGGGCAGCCATACGCCCCATCATAACCGTTTCTCCCGTCAATGACGAGCTGCTTGCCGCTGTCGGGAAGCTGACCGCCGAATACGGCAGGATCGGCGGCAACTTAAACCAGATAGCCCGGACGCTG
>ENA-ORLY01002527-ORLY01002527.1-human-gut-metagenome-genome-assembly--contig:-NODE-2527-length-17097-cov-3.151175_pt1 | contig 17097 bp, 15 predicted proteins | sample MGYA00243071_ERZ508832 | MGnify/ENA primary metagenome ERZ508832 (study PRJEB26277, sample SAMN04329777) | human gut metagenome | biome: human-associated habitat | host: Homo sapiens | place: USA... | reverse complement strand
AAAAAAAGAAGGGACTAAGCCAGAATGCCTTGGTTTTCAAGGTCTTTCTGATTTAGTCCTATTATCGCACAATAATCTTTTACAATAAGCGTACCGATCTTGCCCTCGTCCACAAAACTCATAAGCCTCTGCCAGTCCGGGCGGTCAAAATTGGTTCCGCTGTAACCATCGTCTACGAAATAAGCCGTGCTGGTGAATCCGTGATCGTCGGCATACTTCTGCAAAATTGCCTTTTGGTTCAGAATGGAATTGCTGTCACCTTGCAGTTCGTCATCGCGTGAAAGGCGGCAATACAGGGCTGTGATTTTATCCATCGCAATAGTGGAGGACTGTCTATTTAATTGTTTCATAATATACTCCTTTCTGACAGCCCTCAAGCGGGATTTACATATTACCATACTATTGCGGATAAGTCAAGGACGTATGTGCAGTTTGCAATTTTTAAGTATGTATCGGCGAAGTGTTAATTTTATTGCCGTTGCTGTCCAGTATCATTCTTTTGACCTTATTATAAAGGTTTTCTTTTGCCAGGTCGCTTTCTATAGAGATTACGGTGAAAATCGTTTCTCCGACCTGCATTTCAGAAACTCGGCATGGCTTCTTTGTAATTATATCGTTCAAATCCATTATGTTCTCCTTTCTTCTGCAATTGTCTGACGTAATTCCCATGCAAGCACTGCTCACAGGGGATTGCCTGCAAATCGTCAATCGGTAATCTGCATAACCTTTATGGCTTCAGGTCTGACAAGTTTACCGTCGAGAAGTTCGTATGCCAGATAGCCAATGCAGTCTACATTGGTGAACTGTTCGGTGAGAGTTCGTATGCTTACAGGACGTCTGCAAATTATCCAGTAATAACTGAAGTCACCGAAAGCAATCGGTTTGCTGCCAGATTCAGCAGCAGGCATAAATTCGGAAATGCATACCTTGTGCCCCAGAATAGTGTCATTATCCTGATTCCAGATAGGTTGCCCGGCATTATCCTTAAGTGAACGGAGTGCAAGAGCCGTTTCATCGTTCATAAGCCAAGTGCCGTGCTTACGGTATTCCGGCTTTACCGAAAAGAACAGGTTGACTACATTGTCGAATGTCAGCTTGTCGGCAGCTACACCAATTTGTGCGCCTCCGTTTTCAGATAGGATACCGACAGGCGATTCTTTACCGTTGCCATTGATAAATCCGTAATCTTCTGCTCTACCGAAGTTTTTAGCCAGACGCTTGACCAGGTAATTCTCAAGATTGAAAAACGGGTCGCAGACGAGCGTATTCTCCAGCTTAAGGAATACTGCTATTTTGTGTCTTGAAATAGTGATATCGCTGAAGTCGCCTATTCCGGTCTGAATCGGAATGGAGCCTCCTTCCGGAACCCAGACTGCCACGTCATCGGTGCTGACAGTTTTTATTCGGCTGTCGTGGTCATAAATTTGCATATCGGTAGCGAGATTGCGGAATATGCTTTCCTCCTTGATAGCGGACATAAACGTTTCCTGTCCGCTTGGCGAAAGAGTATAAGCGCCGGTGGTGGGTTCGACACCGTTATTCAGGGTTTCTCTATTGATTGCCTTTCCACGCATAGCGTTCCAAAAATGAATTTCGTACTCGCGGTTCTCGATTTTTGGCAACATTTTAGAATAAATGCTCATTGTTTTTCCTCCTTGATGTTAGTGGCTGTCGTTAGGCGTAAGTGACAGATCGAAGTCCTTACAGAAGCTTTCCATATCCTCGCAATCCATTTCGAATTCGATGAAAGGCGCATGACTTGTGCGGCAGATGAAAAAATCTCTGCTGATGGTCAGAGGTGTGTTATCCTGAGAATACACAGTGACCTTGTCATGCTTGCGGAGCTGGGTTTCAAAATAATCTTTGGTTATAATCATAAAATGAACCTCCTTTATATTAGGGGTTAATACCCCGTTTGAACCGGAATTTTTGTGCGTAAGACCCACGCCCGCTGTCCTAGAGGATAGCCGTAGAGATTTTGACCTCCCCTAGGACGCGGAAATATATGGGATAAATCAGTCAATTGTTATAACTGAATTCAAGCAAAGACCATGCTTGTTGTAGAAAGACATGAACTCATCGTATGTCTTAAAAGTTAACTTGCAGTTTCCACCGCACATAGCAATCTTATACCGCTTTTCAAAAGTGACTGGAGTACCGTCGTTTTTGTAAACCGTGAGAGAATTGTGCTTGCGGAAGTGTTCCTGCAAAAATTCCTTGGTAATTCTTGTACCCATATCTTTTCCTCCTTAATGCTGCAAGCGTTGACCACAGACCGACAACGCTCATTTCTTGTTTTTTCTGACGTTGCATCTATTCAATCATAGGCACCACCTCCTTTATAATTGGGGCAATGTGGCAAGTAATTATGGTTATCTTCAAGATTAAATATTATATAGAGATTTACTATAATCACCTGCCACACCGCCCCCGGCCCTGTGATTTATGTCAGCGGCGGAACATCGAACTCGGAAATGAGCCGATAGCCGATGAGCACTGTGGTTTTCTCGCCGCCTCGCTTGGGGCGCTTGCGGACTACCTGCGCGAAAGACTGCAGTCCTTGCTTAAAGCTCTTCATCCCCTCTGGGTAACAGCCGTTCTCTTGACACCAGCCTTTGTACCTGGCATAGACAGTGGAGGTCAGTTCCTCTGCGGCAGGATCTTCAATCAGATTATCTTCAAAGAAGAGCGCCATTCTATCGCTGTCATGTTGGTATCGGTCGGTAGCGTCCTTTACGGATTTCGGAAGAAACAATCCCTCGTTTCGTAGCCGCTTGTATCCTTCCAATAGCCAGTTGAGAATGGCGCTCTGGATATGGGGTTCTGCGAACTGCCGCTTGAGGGTGGTATCGCGGGATTGCTCGTCAAAATGTCTGTCAAACGGAATAATGATAATTCTGTCACTGAAGAACAGGGTCATATCGTTGATTACCGGCAGGTAGTTTGTATTTACATAAATCTTGAACTGCGGCTGAAAGTCGAAGCTGTTTTCATGCAGGTAGCGAGCATTAAGAGTGTCGTTTCCTGTCATAGATTTTATCCTCGCCGCGTCCAAAATCATACCTTTGCTTGGTTCGGAGATATTTACGAAACGTACACCGGCAAGACGAGCCACATCTTCGCTTGGCTGCGAGCTGTTATTGTAATTCTTCGTGGCGATAGTTTCCGGTCGGGACGTGCAGCCGTAATCTCCGAGTACTTTCAGAACGCTCTCGCAGAGTGTTCCTTTGCCGTTTCGGGTAGTCACACCGTAAAGAATGGTCATACATTCATGACGAGTGTCACCGGTAAGCCCATAGCCGAATATCTTCTGAAGAAAGTCGGCTCTGTCGGTATCGCCGCTCATGATTTCGTTGATATAATCGCTGAAACGCTGCGAGTAAGCTGTGGGGTCATATTTAACAGGACTTATCTTTGTAAGCAAATCGGCGCTGCGGTGTTCGGTGAACTCACCTGTGTCGATGTGCAAGGTTCCGTTGCTGCAGTTAAAAATGTAGATATCCGAATCGAAATTACCATACGGAATAGGATGATATACCTGGGCGTCTTTGAGAATATTAACTCGATTAGTATGACTTTGCCACCGTCCGGCATATTTCATATAAGACTTTCGCTTGTCCTCGTCCTTTATCTCGAGAGCAAAGGTGTACATCAGATCAGCCAATTCCATACAGAATTTCATCGCCCGTAGACTTCCGGTGTCCGGCTGCCAAATTCCATCCTCATAGTGAAACCACATTTTCCGCTCCGGAACAAAGCGCAGTTTATCATTGTAGAAATCTGCAAAAATATGACCGGCGCCGATATCGTTCCAAGGATACCTAGAGGAATCCATAGGGTCAAGTTTCTTAAGCCTGTCCGCATTGAAATCCTCGACAGCGTAGCGTGGAATGATGGGCTTATAATAGTCGGTCATTCCGGAGAGTGATTTGGCGATTGTAATGTTGCCGTATGTATCAGCGCCTCGGGGAGCGTCCCACTTTTCACGCATCAAGCCTGACTGTCGGAAAAGTCTGTCCATCTGAGCCTTGTTACCGCTGCACCAGAATGCCAGCATTGCAACGAAAGCAGCGTCAGCTTCACTATTGCTCTTGTACCCGGTAATGTCGCCATCCCACAATCGGCTGAACTTCTCGCCGTTTTTGGCAGAAGTGGCTTTTGCGATGACTTCAGCATCACTGAGGTAATTTTTATCGGGAACAACCACCGTAGAAACAGACTGTGCGGGGCGACGCATATAAGTATTAAGTAGCCAAATGAGTGCATCTGCCATTTCTGTTATATCTGCATTCGTGAGAGCGTTTCCGGTGACAGTGAGAAAGCGGTTGGTGTAGCCGGGAATGTAGACTTCGATGTGACCTTTCTTGATGTAATAGGTGTTGCTATCGTAGGCGAAGCTGTTCGGCAACAGGCAGAAGATTCTTATACCTGCGCCGGAGGGGCTAATTTCGATGTAGGTCGAGGTAAATCGGTCTACGATCTCCTGCGCGCACGGCAGTATTATTCCGTCCACTATGCAGTGGTCGAGGTCGATGCCAACAAGCCTGTCACAGACACGAACACCAATGCCGTCATATTCTGTTGCGGATGCCGCAGTTCCAAAGGGTGTGAAAGCGGCGGGGTCGCTCACGCTGGCTTTGCGTGTTGTCCCAGGAGTATACGGGACCTTTGTTTTTTTACCGTCCCGCAATTCGTATTTCCAGTTGCAGAAATGACCATATTCTTTTAAGTACTGCGGTATTTTGTCTAACTGAACTTTCAATGTTTAACCTCCATTTATGCTGTTTTTCACCTTTCATCTAATAAAGGACAGACAATTTGAAAAACCGAACCGATTTTTCAAAATAGTTTTATATTCATCGAAATTTAGTGCTACGGTTTTCTTTCTGCCTTGTAGCCACGGGAAATTGCTGGATTGGACACCTCCGACTAAAAATGTCTTTTTGGGATTTCTATTACCCACTGGAGGTGATATGCTGAAGTGGTCCACTTTTTCGAGGTTTTTATTGCTGCTGAAAATTTTACTTCCAACACAACACCGGATATAAGGAAACCGTTTTTCAACGGAACTCCCAAACTTCTTATTTCTGTGACTAAAAGTGAAAAACAGAAAAGTTTTTAAATTCTTTTTCCATAGACCTATCTGGACAGGATTGCGTGTTTTGGCCAAAAGGCTAAAAATAAATTTTCTCTTTCTATTTGCTGCCGAAAAAATCAATCCCTCTGTATCTTAAGTCAAAGGAAACCAGGCAAAATCGAAGTCCTCTCACTTAATTACTGCGAAAAAATCTCTGTTTGACAGAAAACTTTTGAAAAATATGCTCCTCACCACTTAGCCCAAAACTTGAGGGGAAATGCGTAAAAGGGTAAAAAAATAAACCTTTACTCGAAAAATTCTGAGAAATGGTTCTCAATATATTGAAAAATTCACATTTTCGTGATATAATAAATTTGAGTATGATTGCAAGTACACATGGAGGTGTGATATGGCTGTTAGGTATAAAAGGCTGTTCCATCTGCTGATTGAGAGGGACATGACCACAACAATGCTTCAGCAGCAAGCCGGATTTTCATCCAACATCGTTCCCCGCATGAAGCGAAACGGCTATGTATCCTTAGAAACGATAGAAAGCATCTGTCGGGCATTGGATTGCGGCGTAGATGATATTCTGGAATTTGTGCCGAGCGACGGCGTAGAAAAGTGATGCTTCGGCATAGAAAGAGGTAAAATTATGGCAAGAGCGGCAAAAAAGAAAGAAGAGGCGGTTTCTCTGGAAACGGTACTGTGGAACTGCCGTGTGGCGCTCCGTGGTGTTGGCAGTACAGATAAAAATAGAGATGCTGTCATCGGCTTGTGCTTTTTAAAGTTTGCCGGTGATAAGTTTGAAAAGCGCCGTGCTGAATTGATGGCTCAGTATGGTGATATTCCTGCGTTTCTGGAAAAAGCCTCTTTCTATAATGCGGTCAACGTGTTCTATCTAAAGGAGACTGCCCGTTGGGCCTATATAGTAAAGAATGCCGGTGCCAATGACATTGCTGTTATCCTCGATCAAGCTATGGCGGATATTGAGGAGAGCAATCCCGCGCTGAAGGGCGCACTCTCCCTTAATCTGTATGCCACTCTCGGTGCGCCGAAGGAGAAAATCAAGCAGCTTATCGATGAGGTAAATAAAATCGATGAGTCCCGTTTTCATGAAGAAGACCTCATTGGCCGTGTGTACGAATACTTTTTGCAGGTATATGCTGCCTCTGGAACGAAAGAAGATGGCGAATTTTACACCCCAGCTTGTGTTGTTCAGTTGATTGCCGAGATAATTGAGCCTTACAGTGGCGTGGTGTATGACCCCTGCTGTGGATCCGGCGGTATGTTCGTGCAGTCCCATAAGTTTGTAGAAAGTCACCACGGGAACCGCAAAAACATCTCTGTTATTGGACAGGAGAGCGTCCAAGAAACCTGGCGACTGTGCAAAATGAACCTTGCCATTCGTGGCATCTCTCACAACCTTGGAGAAAAGAACGCATCCACCTTCACCGAGGACCTGCACAAAGACAAAAAGGTTGATTTCATTATGGCAAATCCTCCCTTTAACCTCAAGGGATGGCGCGGAGAAGACCAGCTGCTTGATGATCCGCGTTGGCGGGGGTATGGCATTCCACGTGCCTCCAATGCAAACTATGCCTGGATTCTGCACATGATTTCCAAACTGGATGTCAACCATGGCATTGCCGGATTCCTTCTGGCAAACGGTGCATTGAATGACCCGGATGAATATGAAATTCGCAAGCAGCTTCTTTTGAAAGACAAAGTTGAGGCGATCATCGTCCTGCCCCGTGATATGTTCTATACTACTGATATTTCTGTCACGCTGTGGATCGTAAACATGAACAAGAAGGCTGGTACTGTCAATGGGCGGCAGGTGCGCGATCGCCGTGGCGAAGTGTTATTTATGGATTTGCGCCGCTGGGATCAAAATGTCGAAGAAATTGTTATTGACAAGGGCAAGAAAAAGAAAAAGACCGTTCTGACTCCTGCGCAGATTGCGGAAGTTAAAAAGATCTATGATGCGTGGCAGAGCGTGGATACTACTCTCTATGCGGATGTGCCGGAATTCTGCCAGTCTGTGAAGGTTCTGAAAAAGGACAAAGTGCGTTCGGATGATGTTTCTATTGAAGAAAGAGATTTTACTCTTACGCCAAGTAAGTATATTGAGTTTATTGACCACGATTTAGAAATCGACTATGAGAAAGAAATGGCTCGTATCCGTGATGAAATGCGGTTGCTAATAGTCTCGGAGGAGTTGTCACAGTCAATGCTCAAAGATGCTTTTAGGGGGATTGGCTATGACATTGACTGAGCGCAGACTGGGGGATTATATTGAACTTTGTGATGTAAGGAACTCAGATTTACAATATGGAATAGATGAGGTTCGCGGGGTAAACAACCTGAAACTGTTGATGTCAACAAAAGCAGATCTCGAGGGGCGAGATTTAAGTAAATTCCAGATTGTTTATCCTGATGAATTTGTGTTTAATCACCGCACATCTCGCAATGGAAGTAAGTTTAGCATTGCCTATAATGATACCGGCGCTCCTGTAATATGCACAGAGGATTATGTGGTCTTTCGCATAAAAGAAAGCTGCAAAACATTATTGGACTCCAGATGGCTATATATGTTCTTCAATCGGCCGGAATTTGACCGATATGTTATCACCAATTCCTGGGGCAGCTCAACCGAATTCTATAATTGGGAAGATCTTTGTGAGGTTTTCATTCATTTGCCATCGATCGGTGTTCAGAAGAAATATGCCGCCATCTACAATGCCATGCTCGCCAATCAGCGTAGCTATGAGCAGGGACTGGAAGACCTTAAATTGGTATGTGATGCGTACATTGAAAATCTTAGACGAGATATGCATTCCGTGCCAATTGGGGAGTATTTACGCGAATGTGACGAAAAAAATACGGATTTATCAGTTACTTTAACTCAGGGTGTAGATGTAAATATGCAGTTTATCCCCGCTAAAAGAGAGGCGGTTGACAAAGAATCTACCTGTATTGTTCGTACAGGTCAATTTGCATTTAATAAAGTGGTAAAAAGCAATGGAACAAAACTCCCCATTGCGTTAAGAAGCGGACCAGATTGTATTGTTTCAGGCTCATATCAAGTATTTGAAGTTGTTGATAAAGCTGATCTACTTCCTGAATATTTAATGATGTGGCTATCTCGCCCTGAAACTCAACGGAAGTGTGGGTTTAATGCGTGGGGCTCAACGAGAGATATATTCCCATTTGAAGAACTATGTCGTCTTGAATTCCCGGTTCCTGACATCGAAACGCAACAATACATCGTCAATATCTATAATGCATATCAGTTGCGCAAAGAGATTCTTAAACAATTAATTGAACAGGTAAAGCACTTATGTCCGATTCTGATTAAAGGGTCCTTGGAGGAAGGTGAGAGAATATGATGTTATTTTCTAAGCGATATAGCAATCTGATTGAATTTGGAAATGGCAAATCCAAAGATCATATTTGTGGAGAAATAGAGTATCAGGTTAAAGTGAAAATAGCTTCTGTAATGTATGACTTTGCGGAACCCACCATCATACATCCAAATCGATATGACAGCTATGAGGAGAAAACCGATGCTCTCGACCTTGCAGTTCGAGTATTTAATGATGAAAAAGGAGCGCCATATATTTCGCTGACACACAATGTTTTTGATGGCCCTGCATTTAACCCTTTGGCCGCTGCTTTTACACCATTCCTGTTCGATGTAATAGAATTACAGTATAAAGAATTATCCGATGGAGAAAAAGTAAAATTTCAGTCTGAGCTAAACAATGTATTTAAAGATAGTGATATACCTTGGTTACTACACGATGGGCGAATGATCAAGGTAGACTCACAGCAATTTGAACAGGATTTGAAGCAAAAGGCGCTACTACAATTGCATGAAATTACAGCTTATGCCCCAATATTTCAGTCGGCTTATGATGAGTTTATGAAATCAATCGAGTTTTTTCAAAAAGGTGATTACGCCGAGGCAATATCAAACGCCGGAAAAAGCTATGAAAGCGTGATGAAGATTATACTTCAGGTTGATCGCGGAAATGCCGATAAGCTAACCAAAGAGCTTATTGGCCGTGGTGGCTTGGATTTTCCCGAAAGTATGGCTGGTGATGGATTCCGGGAAAAAGTTCTTATGTCTTTACCCTATATTCGAAATAACTCTACCGCCTCCCACGGCGCAGGCCGAAGCACTGTTAAAGTATCAAAAGATATGGCTAACTTAGCAATTAATCTTGCTGCGAGTCTCAATTCTTATTTAATTGATGTATTTAGAGAAGTAATGTAAGGAAGGAGGCGCCCGCGTGGACTATACATTCATAAAAGGTCAATTTACCGAATCACAGTTGGAAGAGGCCATCATTGCTCTGCTTGAGCAGCAGGGGTATACTTATGTCCACGGAGAAAGTATCCACAGGAAATACGAGGATATTTTGCTCTTGGATGATCTCCGTGCATTTATGCAGGATCGTTACGCTAATGATGGACTGAGCGAAGTTGAATTACAAAAGATCATTAATCGGCTGCAGTTGATTCCTGCATCCCCTTTATACAGTGGAAACCGGGAAACCTTCTGGCTCATCAACGAGGGTTTTGACCTTGTGCGCGATGATGTCAGCAAGGTGGCTCTGCATATCGATTACATTGATTTTGACAATCCGCAGAACAACATTTTTAAGGTTGTAAACCAATATTCCGTTCAAGGTGAGCGTCTGCGTCGCCCGGATCTTTTGGTGTTCATCAATGGTATCCCCGTTGTCATCTGTGAATTCAAGTCGGCCATCAGCGAGGATACCACTGTACATGATGCATGGGAGCAGATTACCATTCGCTATAGCCGAGATATTCCAAAGTTGATGAAATACTGTTTTTTGTCCGTGATTAGCGATGGTGCCAATACAAAAATGGGCAGCATTTTCACACTGTATGCCTATTATTATGCATGGAATAAAGCGAATGACCACGACAAAGTTTCTAACGGCATCAGTTCGCTTTTTACGATGATTTCCGGTGCTTTTGCCAAGAACCGAGTTATTCCTCTGCTCCGGGATTTCGTATTCTACCCGGATGACAGCCAAAAGAGTGAAGCCATTGTCTGTCGGTATCCTCAGTTTTTCGCCGCCGAGAAAATGCTTACGAATATCAAAAAGCATCTGCGTCCTCTCGGTGATGGTAAGGGCGGCACATACATCGGTGCGACCGGCTGCGGCAAAACATACACCATGCTATTCCTATCCCGTATGATTGCCCTGCGTGACCCGGATACCTTTAATAACCCCACTATCGTCATCATCGTTGACCGTGAGGATCTGGACACACAGACTGCAGAACTGTTCGCTACGGCGACAAAGTTTCTACACGAAAGTGACGTCCGCAGTATTGAGTCCCGTGCCGATATGGCTCAAACTCTCGGTGACAGGCCGAGTGGTGGTGTGTATATCACCTCCATCCAGAAGTTTTGCGAAAAAACAGGCCTGCTCTCTGACCGTAGTAATATCATCTGTATTTCTGATGAGGCTCACAGAACGCAGACTGGTGTGGGTGCAAAATTGAAAAAGACCGATAAGGGTGTGTTTACCACATACGGTTTTGCAAAGTATCTGCGTGAAAGTTTTCCAAATGCGACCTACTGTGGTTTTACTGGCACCCCCGTTGATGAGACCATTGCTGTTTTCGGTGATGTAGTTGACAGCTACACCATGAAGGAATCCAGCGATGACGGCATTACTGTCCGCATCGCATATGAGCCACGCCTTGCTCGTGTCATCCTCTCGGATGAACAGGCAAAAGAAATCTAAAAGTACTATGACCGTTGTGCCGAACAAGGCTCTACGCAAGAGCAGATCGAAGAGAGCCAGCGGGCAATGTCACAAATGAGAGCTATCCTCGGTCACCCGGACAGGCTCAAAAAGCTGGCAGCAGACATCGTACTCCACTACGAAGCGCTATGTGCAGAAAAACCGGAAATTGTACAAAAGGCTATGATTGTATGCTCTGATAGAGCAATTGCATTCCGTCTGCTAAAGGAAATCCTTGCTGTGCGACCAAACTGGGGCGAAAAACATCGCGCAGAGGATGAGTCTGAATTGACTGAGGATCAGTTAGATAAGCTGATGCCTCTTCCGAAAATCAACCTTGTGGCTACGCAAGGTGCAAATGATGAAAAAGACTTGTTCGATGCTTGCGGTACGAAGGAATACCGCAAAATGCTCGACAGGCAATTCAAGAATAACAACTCCAATTTCAAAATTGCCGTGGTTGTTGATATGTGGATCACTGGCTTCGATGTGCCGTCCCTTGCTGTTATGTACATCGATAAACCGTTGCAGAAGCATACACTCATACAGACCATTTCCCGTGTAAATCGTGTGTTTGATGGTAAGGACAAGGGCCTTGTAGTTGACTATATTGGTATCAAAAACGATATGTTGGAGGCTGTCAAAAAATACGGTAGCCCACAGGAAAGCCCGGTTGATGAACTGAATATTACGTTGGGCATTTTCCGTAATCATCTGGCCATGATAGATGAATTACTCATTGGATACAATGACACCAAATTCTATGCCGGTGAGCCATTAGAACGATTGATCTGTCTGAATATGGCTGCGGAATATGTGCAGAGTAGCAAAGAGATGGAAACTCGTTTTATGGGTCTCTCCCGTAGGCTGAAGAGCGCATACACGATTTGTTTCCCATCCGGTGAATTGACCGATATGGAAACGGCTAAAGCGCAGTTCTATCTGGCTATCCGCTCCATTATTTACAAGCAAACCAAGGGCGATGCTCCGGATGCCGAAATTATGAATCATGTGGTTGAGGAGATGGTGCGTAACGCCATCGCCTGCACTGGCATTGAAAATATTGTGGACGAGAACAAATCTATAGATCTGTTTAGCGATGAATTTATTACTGAACTGGATGCAGTGAAAATGCCAATCACAAAATTCAACGCTTTACTCAAACTACTCCGTAAGGCTATCAGCAGCTATGGACGTACCAACAAGGTAAAGGCACAGGAATTTGATGAGCGTCTGCGCAACGTGGTGGAAGCATATAACAGCCGTGACAAACTGGTATTTACCAGTGAGGTCGTTGCAGATTTCGTTAATGATTTGTCCGATCAGCTGTTGCAGATTTTGAAGGATTTGCAAGATGATAAGACCTCTTTCGAGAAGTTAGGCATCAGCTTCGAGGAAAAAGCATTCTACGATATTCTGGTCAAAGTACGCGATGATCACGGATTCCCTTATGCTGACGAAAAGTGTTTGGTTCTGGCAAAGAAAATCAAAGAACTCGTTGACGATAAGGCTCAGTTTGCGGACTGGTCCACCCGTGATGACATCAAAAATCAGCTTAACATGGAACTTACCGTCCTTTTGTACCAGAACGGCTATCCGCCGGAATGGGACGAAGAAGTATTCGAGAAGGTCATGGAGCAAGCTGAAAATTTCAAAAAGTATTCTGACAGATAAACGAAAAGGCCACACAACCGACATGATTGTCAGTTGTGTGGCCTTTCAGTTGTCACCGCTTGAAGACGTCACTAAAAAATATTGTAGTTTTCAATAATCCCTAAGTGAACGCTCCGAAAGCGGTGCTTTTTTCGTTTCACTTCACAATTGACTATGGGTGCGGAATATGTTAAAATCTATAACGTAAAAAGAATATTGGTCTAATTGGAAACGCACATCCCCCGGATGATAACGAACAACACAATAAAGTTCAAATTGTTATTATCAGGAGGAATTTTTTATGCCCAAAAACTTATTTCAGGAAATCGTGTTTACTGTTATGATGGTGTTTGTTATGGTGTACGCCATGATATGATATAATATAGCACTTAATATCGGTGGTATGACAAACGAGGTCTTTTTACTTGCTTTCAAGGAGCTTGTGATAATGGGACCTATTGCTTTCGTGCTTGATATTTTTTTAGTCGGCAGGATAGCAAAGTACAAGACTTTTAAAATAATTAATCCTGAACGTGATAATCCGTTTTTCATAGTTCTCGGTATCTCGGTTATTTCAGTCATCTTTATGTGTCCGCTTATGAGCCTTGCCGCAACTCTTCTGTTCAAAAATGCGGGAAGCGAAGTTATTGCGGTGTGGATTCAGACAACGATAACCAATTTCCCTATGGCTCTGTGCTGGCAATTATTCTTTGCGGGTCCTGTTGTAAGAACTGTTTTCTCGCTTATATTCAGAGAGAAGAAAGCTTTACAGAAGGATGAAACGAAAGAAATGCCTGAGATAGAGGTACAGTAATATTAAAGCCAAGATTTTTATAATCGTGGCTTTAGCCTGTAGACAAAGTTTATTTTTTAAAAATATAGCAAACTCTCTAACCCTAACCCCAAACCCCTTCCCCTCGGGGATGCCGCCCTCACCCCGCTTGGGGCTACGCCCCAAACCCCATTTTCAAAAATTATATAGGTTTATCGACAGTCTAAAGCCACGATTTTTTATCATCGTGGCTTTAGTTATATTCATTTGTCGGATTTATTTAATCAGTGAAAAGCCGAGAACTACAATTCCAAGTATTACAAGGACAATGCCGGTCACACGGTTAAGCGTTTCGGGATTTGCCTTATTCGCTATCTTTGCGGCTATTCTTGCAAAAATAAGCGTGAAGATTATGCAGAGGATGAACGGGAGCATATCCGGAAGACCGCCTATCGCAAAGTGCGAAACAGAGCCTGTAAGCGCAGTGAATGTCATAATAAATACGCTTGTGCCTACAGCGGTCTTAAGCTCATAGCCCATAACGCTCGTGAGCAGGAGGAGCATCATCATACCGCCACCCGCACCGATGAAGCCGCAGATGAAGCCGACTATAATACCGCAGATGATTGACTTTATCAATACCGATTTTGCGGATCTTGCGCTCATATCGGCTTTTGTGGTCATTACAGGTCTTACTATGAATTTAATGCCGAGCAAAAGCGTCATGAATACCGAGAAATTGCCCATTGCAACCGACGGCACAAGGCTTGAAACGAAACTGCCGACAACCGTGAAAATAAGCACTGTTATCATCATCACAAGCCCGTTTTTAATATCAAGGTTTTTGTTCTTTCCGTATGTGTAAGCCGATACGGCACTTGCCAGAACATCTGAGGCAAGGGCGATTCCGACAGCGGTATACGGCTCTATACCGAGAAATGTAACAAGCATAGGTGTGATTACCGCCGCCGCACTCATACCTGCAAACCCTGTTCCAAGACCTGCGCCAAGACCTGCAAGCAGACAAATGGCGGTCGTTATAAGATATTGCATTATTTGTCGCTCCTTTTTCGGTTTATGTTGTCCAGTATTTTAATATGGTATCTTTCAAATGCGGTGATTTCTTCATCGGTAAATCCGTCAAACAGAACAGCCGCAAAATCGCTTTGTTCCTTTTTGCCGTATGTGACAACAGGTTTTGCCTTTGCCGTCAGTGAAAGATGCACGCTTTTTTTGTTTCCGTCCTTATAAGTACCTGTCAGCAAGCCCTTTTCGCACAGTGATTTTACAGAAACCGAAACCTGCGATTTCAGTATACGGCGGACCTTTGAAATATCCGCCGCCGTGTCATAGTCGGGGTTGTTCGCAAGGAACATAATTATATCCGTTTCTGCGGCTGAGAGAGAAAACTTTGCCATAATGCGCTTTCTGTACACGCTGTATTCGTCCTCTGCGGCAGAGATGAAATTCCAGAAGCTGCTTGTGGTCATATGCCTGTCCTTTCGGTCGAAATACGATATTGTTCATTTTCGAACGATATTATTATAGTTCAAAAATGAACAATTGTCAATAGCCGATGTTAAAATTTTCGCTTGAAATCACGGATTTGTTTTAAATACAAACATTTTTAAAACACCTCTTGACAAATATAAAAATAGTGTTATAATATATTTTAGCACTCAGAGTGATAGAGTGCTAAACCGGTTACGGTCGGTGTAAATTCAGTATAATCGCCGCTATATAAGGCGCAGGCATAGAAAGGAAATGATTTTTATGGCAAAAAAGGCATTCAAGGCAGAATCAAAGCGTTTGCTTGATATGATGATCAATTCGATCTACACTCATAAGGAGATATTTCTGCGTGAGCTTATTTCAAATGCAAGCGATGCGCTTGACAAGCTGTATTTCAAGTCATTGACGGAGAATCTCGGCATTGAGAGAAAAGACCTCGGCATAGACCTTGCGGTCGACAAGGAAAACCGTCTTATAACAATTACCGATAACGGTATCGGTATGACAAAGGACGAGCTTGAAAATAATCTCGGTGTTATCGCAAACAGCGGTTCATTCAAATTCAAGAACGACAATACCGATACAGAAAAGGACGATATAAACGTTATCGGTCAGTTCGGTGTAGGCTTCTACTCTGCGTTTATGGTAGCGTCTGAGGTTACTGTCGAGTCTAAGGCTTACGGCAGTGAGCAGGCTTACAAGTGGTATTCGCAGGGCGTAGACGGTTATACTATCACAGACTGTGACAAGGAAGATGTCGGCACAAAGATAACCCTCAAGATAAAGGAAAATACCGAAGAAGAGGAGTACGATGAGTATCTGCAGGACTACAAGCTCCGTATGATAGTAAAGAAGTATTCCGACTATATCCGTTATCCTATCAGGATGGAGGTAAGCCATCAGCACCTCAAGGAAGGCACTGAGAACGAGTATGAAACACACACCGAGATAGAAACTCTCAACAGTATGGTGCCTATCTGGAACAAGAGCAAGTCGGAGCTTAAAGACGAGGATTATAATCAGTTCTACAAGGAAAAGTTCTTCGACTATGACGATCCTATCGCACATATCCACACAAAGGCAGAGGGTACAGCAACATATAACGCACTGATGTACATTCCGTCAAAAGCTCCCTTCGACTACTATTCAAAGGACTATGAAAAGGGCTTGCAGCTTTATTCGAACGGCGTTCTTATAATGGATAAATGCCCCGATCTGCTCCCCGACTATTTCAGCTTTGTAAAGGGTCTTGTTGACTCTGCGGATCTGTCGCTCAATATCTCCCGTGAGATGCTGCAGCACGACAGACAGCTTAAGATAATCGAAAAGAGCCTTGAGCGTTCTATCAAGAACGAGCTTACAAAGATGCTCCGCAACGACCGTGAGAGATACGAAAAGTTCTGGAAGGTGTTCGGACTTCAGATAAAGTTCGGCGTATATAACGGCTTCGGCGCAGGCAAGGAATTGCTTAAGGATCTGTTGTTGTTCTATTCTTCATACGAAAAGAAGCTCGTAACTCTTGAAGAATATGTTTCAAGAATGAAGGAAGATCAGAAGTACATCTACTTTGCAAGCGGCGAAACTGTAGACAAGATAGACAAGCTCCCCCAGACCGAGCTTGTAAAGGATAAGGGCTACGAGATACTTTATCTTATCGACAGCGTTGACGAGTTTGCTTTACAGATGATGGTTGACTATAACGAAAAGCAGTTCAAGTCAGTATCCGCAGGCGACCTTGACCTTGAAACTCCCGAAGAAAAGGAAGAAATGAAGGCTAAGGCTGAGGAAAGCAAGGATATGTTTGCTTTTATGAAGGAATCACTCGGCGGTAAGGTAAAGGATGTAAGACTGTCAAAGATACTGAAGTCCCACGCAGTATGCCTGACCAGTGACGGTCTGCTTTCTATAGAGATGGAGAAGGTGCTCAGCCAGATGCCCGCAGAGCATGACGCAAAGGCTGAAAAGGTGCTGGAGATCAATGCGGAGCATCCTATCTATGAAACGCTGAAAAAGCTGTATGAAACGGATAAGGACAAGCTGAAAACATACAGCGAGATTCTGTACGATCAGGCGCTTCTTGTTGAGGGTATGCCTATAGAAGACCCCGTTGAGTACAGCAACAAGATATGCTCGCTTATGGTATGATAATTATATCAAAAATATCATAAGCTAAAAACTGTAACAAAAACGCTCCGACAGGTGTTCGCCTGTCGGAGCGTTTTCAGCTAAAGTCAATAGATTTTCGCAAGAGATCCTAGAGTTAAGGAAAATATGCATCCGAACAATATCTT
>ENA-ORLY01002525-ORLY01002525.1-human-gut-metagenome-genome-assembly--contig:-NODE-2525-length-17102-cov-4.338209_pt1 | contig 17102 bp, 12 predicted proteins | sample MGYA00243071_ERZ508832 | MGnify/ENA primary metagenome ERZ508832 (study PRJEB26277, sample SAMN04329777) | human gut metagenome | biome: human-associated habitat | host: Homo sapiens | place: USA... | reverse complement strand
AATGGTTTAACAATTTTAACAATTGGTGATTACTCATTTGGTAAACCTGCAAAAATAACAGTTAACACATATACTGGAAAAGAAGGAGTAGTTAATATAGAGAGAGAAGTCGAAATGTCAGGATCAACTCATTCAAAAGGTGTGTATATTTTATCAGGATATTTAGGGGAATTATTTGCACAAGATATCCCATTATGTTTAACTGCTAGTATTTGCTTTGAACAATTATATAATGGTGTAGATGGAGACAGTGCTTCAAGTACAGAATTATATGGATTATTATCAAGTTTATCTGAAATTCCAATAAAACAGTCAATAGCTGTTACTGGTTCAGTGAATCAAAAAGGACAAATTCAACCAATAGGTGGAGTGAATGAGAAAATAGAAGGATTTTTCCAAATATGTAAAATGCGTGGACTTGATGGCTCTCATGGAGTTATGATACCAATTCAGAATGTAAATAATCTCCAACTTTCTGATGATGTTGTTGATGCAGTTAAAGATAAGAAATTTCATATTTATGCTATTTCAACAATAGATGAAGGAATAGAAATTTTAACAGGTGTTCCAGCAGGTAAAAAGGATAAAGATGGTAATTTCCCAGCTGGTACAGTAAATTATTTGGTATATGAAAAATTGAAAAAATATGCAAGGGTTTGTGAGAAATAATTTTTATACAAAAATCTTAAAAAATAGCCATAGAAATATGGCTGTTTTTTTGCTTACAATAAAAATAAAAAAATTAACGAGAAACGTTAAAAAGATATTGACAAAAATAAAAAAACATGGTATCATAAATAATGTAGAGTAAAGGATCCACTTTATAAATAGTAATAAAAAAAGAAAGAGGGATATTTTTATGAAAAAAGAAAATTCAAATAATACAAAAGAGAAAATGTTAAAAAGTTGTGAAAGATTAAATAAAGTAATTTGTGGGTTTGTATATGGACTTGTAGCAATGATGATAATATTAGTAGTAATGGTAATGATTATTTCATTAATAATATTTCAATCAAATGGAGCAGAAACAGATGCAGGAAACAAATATTATGAAGCAACTATTCAAATGGGAAATGCTATAGGAAATCTAACAGATAAAGTAGAACAGATACAGAAAATGAAATCTGAAAGTGTGATATTAACAACTATAACAGGAATATTATCTTTGGCTATATTGGTTAATATATCAAATATGTTAAAAAATACTGTAAATAAAAAAACACCATTTTCAGAGGAAAACGTACGCTGTATGAAATCAATAAGTATCATTGCAACGTTATTATGGATTATAACAACTTCATTTATAATAAATGTTGGATTAATATTTGTTCTTGCAATAGATATAATGTATTACATATTTAAATATGGTTATCAATTACAAATAGAATCTGATGAAACAGTATAAAAGGGACTGGGGGGAAGATAATATGCCAATAATTTTAAGATTAGATAGAATGATGGCCGATAGAAAAATTTCATTAAATGAATTATCAGAAAAAGTAGGAGTTGCTAATGTTAATCTTTCAAAATTAAAAAATGGAAAGGTCAGCGCAATACGATTTTCAACACTTGAATCAATATGTGAAGTTTTAAACTGTCAACCAGGGGATATATTAGAATATAAAAAAGATATTTAAATGTAAGAAAGAGAGTTAAAAATGAAAGAACAGATATATAAAATAGATAATATACAATCATTTGAATTAGCAGATATATTTGATTGTGGGCAGTGTTTTAGATGGAATAAACAAGAAGATGGAAGTTATACAGGAGTATTTAAAGGAAATGTAATGAACGTACAAAAAGAAGGAAGTACGATAATATTTATAGGAATGTGTAATGGAGATATAAAAGAAATAGTTGAAGATTACTTTGATTTAAATCGCAATTATGAGGATATAAAAGAAAAGCTTTCACTTATTGATGAAAATGTAAAAAAAAGTATAGAATATGGACAAGGAATAAGAATCTTAAATCAAGATTTATGGGAAATGATAATTTCTTATATAATTTCAGCTAATAATAATATTCCAAGGATAAAGGGAATAATAGAAAGATTATCTAAAAATTATGGAAAAGAAATTGAGTGGAATGGGAAAAAGTATTATACATTTCCAACTGTAGAAGAACTAAAAGATGTAGGCGTAGAAGATTACAGAAAATTAGGTACAGGCTTTAGAGATATACGTTTATATGAAACAGTCCATATGATTTTGGATAAAAAAGTAGATTTAGAACAAATGCAAAATAATCCTAATACTTTAGAAATAAGGGAACAACTTTTAACATTATCTGGTGTTGGACCTAAGGTAGCTGATTGTATATTATTATTTTCTACATTGAAAAGATTCGAGGTTTTTCCGATTGATGTGTGGGTTAGGCGTGTTATGAATGAACTTTATATTAAGAATGAAGATGAAACAAAGGTTAATAAAAAAGAGATTGAAAATCTTGCACATGAGAAATTTGGGAATCTTGCTGGAATTGCACAGCAATATCTATTTTATTGGAAAAGAGAAGCATAAGTTTGACATAAAAAAAGGAAAGTGATATAATAAAAATGTAAACTTTCGAAGCTCAGGAGGTAAATGCCTCTTGATGAAACCAACATGTGGAGGAGATATTATGAAGATGACTTTGCAAGTACTGGTAGAAGAACTTACCGAGCGAAGAATTCGGGCTTTGGAGAAATCCGAGCAGTACAGGCAGAAAGCAAATCGGATGAAGTACACGACACAAGAAATTAGTGCTGAAGGAAAGGAAAAATGGCAAAAACTCAGGGTAGAAGAAAAAGCAGAATATTACTTTGCCCGAGCTGATCGAGCAGAGCAGTTTGCGTATGAAATCGAGGAGGCTATTAATGAAATGTTAAGGTCGATAGATCCTGACGTGACAGTTCATCTTGTTTCGACAGACAAGATGGAGGAGATTGGGTTCGAGATGGAAGAACCTGATTTCACATGGTCCAATCACGCGTTCGAGATGAATGTGTGGCTGGAGCATGATAGTCCGATGTTGGTAGTTACGATGAGAAAAACGCTCACAAATATGTGAGACGACTCATGAGAAAAAGACGGTGTCCTATTTGGACACCGTCTAATCTTATTTTACTACTACATTATAAATTTTATTTTTAACATAAATTTCTTTAACAATAGACTTTCCGTCAAGTTTATCTTCAATAGCAGAATGAACTTTTTGTTTAACAGAAGATTCATCTTCATCTAAAGCAATCATTACAGTAGTTTTTAATTTTCCATTAACTTGAATAGGGATTTCAATCTCATCATCAATAGTTTTTTCTTCATCATAAATTGGCCAAGGTTCATAAGTAATTGTATCATTATGACCAAGAATATTCCAAAGCTCTTCTGTAATATGAGGTGCAATAGGGTTTAACAACTTCAAGAAACCTTCTGCATATTCCATTGGAAAGACCTCTTTTTTATTAACACTATTAATAAAAATCATCATTTGGGAAATAGCTGTATTGAAATTCATAGTTTCATAATCATTAGTTACTTTCTTAACTGTATAATGATATACTTTTTCAAGATTTTTATTTTGTTTATCTTTAATTTTATCAGATTCTACATATAATCTCCAAACTCTATCTAGGAACTTTTTGGCACCATCAATTCCATTTGGATCCCAAGGTTTGGCACTTTCAATAGGTCCCATAAACATTTCGTAGAGTCTTAAACTATCTGCTCCATATTCTTTAACCATATCATCAGGATTAATAACATTTCCTTTTGACTTACTCATTTTTTCACCGTTTGTACCTAAAATCATACCTTGATGGCGAAGTTTTGCAAATGGTTCTTTAACAGGGACAAGTCCTTTATTATAAAGATAGTTATTCCAAAATCTTGAATACAATAAATGTCCAACTGCATGTTCTGGACCACCAACATATAAATCAACAGGTAACCAGTATTCAAGCAATTTTTTATTTGCAAATTCTTTATCATTATGTGGGTCTATATATCTTAAGAAATACCAGCTTGAACCAGCAGAACCAGGCATTGTACTTGTTTCTCTTTTTGCGTTTTTTCCATCATAAGTTGTATTAACCCAATCAGTAGCTTTATCTAATGGAGAAGCCCCTGTTTTTGATGGTGCATAGTCATCTAACTCTGGTAAAACTAGAGGTAAATCACTATCAGCTAAAGCTTTCATTTCATCATCAACATATACTATTGGAATAGGTTCACCCCAATAACGTTGTCTTGCAAAAATCCATTCACGTAATTTATAATTTACTTTTTTAGTTCCAATTTGCTTTTCTTCAAGCCAATCAATGATTTTTTTGATTGCATCTTGTTTATTAAGTCCATTTAGAAAATCAGAATTTATATGTAATCCATCTCCTGTAAATGCTTCTTTTGAAATATCTCCACCTTCAAGAACTGGAATAATTTCAATTCCAAATTTTGTAGCAAATTCATAATCTCTTTGGTCATGGGCTGGAACAGCCATAATACAACCTGTACCATAAGTTGATAATACATAATCTGAAGTCCAAATAGGAATTTCCTTTCCATTTACAGGATTTATAGCATAACTTCCTGTAAATACTCCAGTTTTTTCTTTACTTAATTCAGTTCTTTCTAAATCAGATTTTGAAGCTGCCATTTTTTTATATTCTTCAACTGCAGACCTTTGTGCATCTGTAGTTATTTTTTCAACTAATTCAAGTTCTGGTGCTAATACACAATAAGTTGCACCAAAAAGTGTATCAGGTCTTGTTGTAAATACAGTAAATTCTAGATTGTTTGTATTTGCAATTTTAAATTTAACTTCAGCGCCTTCACTACGACCAATCCAATTTTTTTGGATTTCTTTTGTTGATTCAGGCCAATCAATATCTTCAAGACCATTTAGTAGAATGTCAGCATATTTTGGTATATCTAAAACCCATTGCTTCATATTTTTACGAACAACAGGGAATCCACCTCTTTCACTTTTTCCGTCAATAACTTCATCATTTGATAATACACATCCAAGTTCTTCACACCAGTTAACTGGCATTTCAACTAATTTTGCTAAACCGTCATTAAATAATTGCTTAAAAATCCATTGAGTCCATTTATAAAAATTTGGGTCACATGTTGAAACTTGTTTATCCCAATCAAATGAGAAACCTAGCATTTTTAACTGTTTTGTAAATGTTTCTATATTTGCTTCTGTAAATCCTGCTGGATGATTTCCAGTTTTTATAGCATATTGTTCAGCAGGCAGTCCAAATGAATCAAATCCCATTGGATGTAATACATTATAGCCTTGCATTCTTTTCATTCTTGACAATATGTCTGTTGCTGTATATCCTTCTGGATGTCCAACGTGTAGACCTTGTCCTGATGGGTAAGGAAACATGTCTAATGCATAGTATTTTGGCTTTGAAAAATCCCATACATCTGTATAAAATGTTTTATGTTCGTCCCAATATTTTTGCCATTTTTTTTCTATTTCTCTAAAATTATATGACATATAAATTCTCCTTCCATGTATATATTTTAATATATCGATTATACTAGCAAAATAGCCGAAAGTCAATGAAAATGGAAATATTTATTGACAAATAGACTTTAAAAATATAAAATAAATAGCACGGGATAGATATTTGAAAAGAGGTTCATTAGAAATGGATATAAATATGGAAAATGCAAAAGAGGAATTTATAAAATATACTGAAAATTATGACTTGACTGACGAAAATTTAGGCGGAAAACAAAAACATTCATTAAGGGTAATGCAAATTTCTGAGGAAATAGCTAGAGATTTGAAATTGAATCAGGAAGAAATTAAATTAGCAGCTTTAATAGGACTATTACATGATATAGCACGATTTGAACAATATACCAAGTATAAAACATTTAGAGATTTAGATAGTATAGACCATGGAGATTATGGTGCAAAAATTTTAGAAAAAGAAATAAGAAAATATATAGAACTACCACAATATGATGAAATAATAATAAAGGCTGTAAAGAACCATAATAAATATAAAATGGAAGATGGACTTTCGGAAAAAGAAGAATTGTTTGCAAAAATAATTAGAGATGCTGATAAAATAGATATTTTATTTGAAGCAGTAGAAATGTTTTGGAAGGGAAAAGAAGAGATAGTAGAAAATTCAACTATTACAGAAGATGTAATAAAACAATTTAATCAAAATAATCTAATAAAAAGAAGAAAAAAAGAAAGGCCAGAGAATTCAATAAATAAAATAATAACTGTAATAGCTTTTATATTTGATATCAATTTTAAAGAAAGCTTAGAGATAATAAGAAAAGAAAATTATATAAATAAAATTTTAGATCGATATGATATTAAAGATAAATATACCAAAAATGAGGTAGAAAAAATAAGAATTAGAGCAAATGAATATATTAAATTAAAAACCATATAATATAAATTAATTGTTACAAAAGTCTTATAACTGATACTAAGGAGGTGGCTAAATGTCTAAAAAATTATTAATAACTGAAAAACCGTCAGTTGCTATGGAGTTTGCAAAAGTATTAAAAATTACAGCAAATAGGAAAAATGGTTATATAGAATCAGATGAATGGATAATAACTTGGTGTGTTGGACATTTAGTTACAATGAGTTATCCAGAAGTTTATGACGAGAAACTAAAATTTTGGAGGTTAGATACATTACCTTTTATACCACAAGAATGGAAATATGAAATTATACCAGCTGTGCAAAATCAATTTAAAATTGTTCAAAGTTTACTACAAAGGGAAGACGTAGAAGAAATATATAATGCAGGTGACTCTGGAAGAGAAGGAGAGTACATACAAAGATTGGTTTTTATGATGGCAAAACCAAACCCAAATGCTAAAATTAAAAGAGTTTGGATAGATTCTCAAACAGAAGAAGAAATACAAAGAGGTATTAGAGAAGCCAAAGACGAAAGCGAATATGATAGTTTGTCAGATTCAGCATATTTAAGAGCTAAAGAAGATTATCTTATAGGTATTAATTTTTCAAGATTGCTTACAATTATTTATGGTAGAAGAGTTGCTAATCAAATTCAGGAAGATAGGGCATCAATATCAGTTGGTAGAGTGATGACTTGTGTTTTGGGGATGGTAGTATCAAGAGAAAGAGAAATTAGAAATTTTGTAAAGACAAAATATTATAAAATAATTGGTGAGTTTGGAAATCAAGATGGTTCATTTAAGGCTGAATGGAAAGTTAATGAAAAATCGAAACTTTTTGAGAGTGCTAAATTATATAATGAGAGTGGATTTAAAAAAGAAGAAGATGCAAAAAGCTTTATTACCAGTTTGGAAGGTAAAAAAGCAACTATTACTGAATTAAAAAAATCAAAACAAAAAGAAAATGCACCACTATTATTTAATTTAGCAGAAGTACAAAATGAATGTACTAAGAGATTCAAAATAAAACCAGATGAAACATTAGAGATAATTCAAAACCTATATGAAAAGAAATTAGTTACATATCCTAGAACAGATGCTAGGGTTCTTTCTAGTGCAGTTGCAAAAGAGATATCTAAAAATTTGAATGGATTGGTTAAAGGTTATAAAAATGAAGAGGTTCAAGGTCTTTTAAATAAAATGATTAGTGAAAGATATTCGACTAATTTGATAAAAACAAAGTATGTCAATGATAGCAAAATAACAGACCATTATGCAATTATTCCAACAGGACAAGGCTTTGAAAATTTTGATAAATTACCTGATTTACAGAAACAAGTTTATAATGTTATAGTAAAAAGATTTATAGCAATATTTTATCCTCCTGCACAATATAATAAGGTATCTTTAACAGTTAGTGTAGAAAATGAGACATTTAATGCAAGTGGAAAAGTATGTACAGATTTAGGGTATTTAGAAGTTTTAAAACCTAAAAATACAAATAAACAATCCGCAGATAAGACACAAACTGTGGAAAATGATGAGCAAAAATTTGAAAATAATTTAGATGTTTTTAAAAATTTGAAAAAAGGCCAAGAAGTTGAAGTTAAAAATTATGAAATAAAAGATGCAGAAACTTCGCCTCCATCAAGATATAATTCTGGTTCAATAATTTTGGCAATGGAAAATGCGGGAAAACTTATAGAAGATGAAGAATTAAGAGAACAAATTAAAGGGGCTGGTATTGGTACATCAGCGACTCGTGGAGAAATTATAAAAAAATTAGAAAAAATTAAGTACATAGAAATAAATTCTAAAACCCAGATAGTTACACCAACTAAAAAAGGTGAAGCAATTTATGATGTTGTTTTTTATTCTATGCCTGATATGCTTAATCCAAAACTTACAGCAAGTTGGGAAAAGGGATTAGATATGGTTGCTAAAAAGGAAATTCAACCAGATGAATTTATGATTAAATTGAAAAAATATATTAATTCGAAATTTGACAAGTTGGTTATTAAGATGTAATTTGATTATTTGAAATAATAGAAATGTGCTAGCTGAATTCAGCTAGCACATTAGACTTAAGATTAATTGAGACTTAGAGCCGCTGCTTGGGACCATGCATATAATCGTCCCAAAAGTAGATGTTATTGTGGCTGTCAATAACAACCTCCCTGTGATTGTTTGGATCCACCAGCTCCGGCATGGAGCTGTTTTCAAGAAAATCTCTAAATGAGTTTTTCAAGAGGGAATTAGTCCCCCTCTGAAAAAGTGCCGCGCAATGTGTCACCAACATCCTTTGATGGATATAATGCTTTAATTCCTCTACAAAGGTGTTCGAGACCACTTTATTAGGGAACAAAGCCTCACAAATTTTTTTGGTTCGTTTGGTATCAATCTTCTTCATCTTATGTACCTCCTGCAAATTATTGCATGATTGAGTTAAGCATATAAAAATGCATAAACATTATATCATTATATGGTAATTATGTCAAATACTTGATGTTTTTAAACAAAAGTAGTATAATTAGACAATAGAAATCCGAAAAAAGCTTAAGAAAGGGATAAAGATGAATACAATATTAGGGGAATTAGGAAAAAATTCGAAATTCTGTGAATATATAAAAAATATAGAAAACAAAAAAAGTCCGATAGCTATATCGGGCTTAACTGACGTTGGAATGGTACAGATGTTATCAGCAACAAAAGAATTTGCAAAAAAGCCAATATGTATAATTACATATAATGAAATACAAGCAAGGAAAATAGTAGAAGATTTAAAATATTTTACAGATAAAATAATATACTTGCCAAAAAAAGAAATTGTAACATATGACTATGTAGCTGAAAGCAAAGATTTGCCATATGAAAGAATTGAAGCATTAAATAAGATTCAAGAAACCAAAATAGGAATAGTTGTAACAACAATAGAAGCAGTTGCCCAAAAAATGATAAGCAAAAAAGCTTTATATAAAAATGTCCTAAAATTTAAAATTGGAGAAGTACATGATCTAGAACAAATCAAACAAAAACTTGTAGGCTTAGGATACGTAAGATATGATTTAATAGATGGAAGAGGTCAATTCAGTATAAGAGGAGGAATTATAGATATCTCTTTAACTGAAAAAATGGGAATAAGAATAGAACTTTGGGGAGACGAAGTAGATTCAATAAGATATTTTAATATAGTAAGCCAGAGGTCAACAGAAAATACAGAAAAAGCAACAATATATCCAGCACATGAATATGTATTAGAAGCAGATATATCAACAGTTGTAGAAAAAATAAGAAATACAATATATGCAGAAGCTCTTCAAGAACAAATTGAACAAGATATAGAGGCAATAAAAACAGGAAATTATATTAGTAAAATTGATAAATACCTAAATTGTTTTTATGAAGAACAAGAAACAATTTTAGATTATTTAAACGAAAGATTTGTTATTGCATTAGATGAAATAAATAAAATTAATCAAAGATTAGAAAATATAAACTTAGACAGTCAAAATGTAATACAACTATTAATAGATAAAGAAAAAATAGTTCCAGATGCAATAAAAAATATAATGAATTATTCACAATTTGATGAAAAATTAGAAAATAAACAAACAATATATTTAGCCAAAAATGATGATGAAATCAAAATACAAGCAGAAAAATATAATTGGATTTATAAAGAAAAAAACTTTTATAAAAGTGAAATAGAAATATTGGTAAAAGAATTACTAAAAGCACAAGAAGAAAAAAAGAAAATTTATATATTAGCCGAAACAAAAGAAAAAGCAAAAAAGATATGTTCATTATTAGATGAGCATGAGATAATAAATAAATATGAAGAAAGATTAAACCAAACAATAATAGTAAAAAATAATGAAAGTTTAGTAACAGTATCAATAGGAAAATTATCAGCAGGATTTGAATGTTTTGATACAAAACAACTTGTAGTAACATCACAAGAACTTATAGAAGGAGAAAAAAGAAAAACATATAAAAATTCAGCATTTAAAGAAGGACAAAAAGTAGTATTCGCAGATTTAAAAGTAGGAGATTATATTGTACATAAAAATTATGGAATAGGAATATTTATTGGTGTAAATACTATAACTGCAGATGGAACAACAAAAGACTATATAAAAATAAAATATTATGGAGATGATATTTTATATGTTCCAACAAACCAGTTAGATAGTATTAGAAAATACATAGGTGGAGATGAAGGCGGACTAAAAGTAAATAAATTAGGAACAAAAGAATGGATAAAAACAAAAGCAAAAGTAAAGAAAAATCTGAGAGAAGTTGCACAAGAATTAATTGAATTATATGCTAAAAGAGAAAAAGCAAAAGGATATGCATTTTCAAAAGATACACCGTGGCAAATTCAATTTGAAGACAGTTTTCCATATCAGGAAACAGATGACCAATTACGCTGTATAGATGAAGTAAAAAAAGACATGGAAGCAGATAAACCAATGGACAGATTGCTATGTGGAGATGTTGGATATGGTAAAACAGAAGTTGCAATAAGAGCAGCATTTAAATCTGTGATGGATGGAAAGCAAGTTGCGTATTTAGCACCAACAACAGTACTTGCAGAACAACAATATAAAGAATTTAGAGATAGAATGTTAGAATTTGGAGTAAAAGTAGAAGTTTTAAATAGATTCAAAACTAAAAAACAACAAAATGAGATAATTAGAAAATTAAAGTTAGGAGAAGTTGATGTTGTTGTTGGTACACACAGAATTTTAAGTGATGATGTAGAATTTAAAGATTTAGGATTGTTAATAATAGATGAAGAACATAGATTTGGTGTAAAAGCAAAAGAAAAAATAAAACAATACAAAACAAATGTTGATGTTTTAACAATGACAGCAACTCCAATACCAAGGACATTACACATGTCAATAGTTGGAGTTAGAGATATGTCTGTAATTTATGAACCACCATATAATAGAAAACCTGTTCAAACTTATGTGTTAGAATATGATAGAGAAGTAATAAGAGAAGCAATTACAAGAGAACTAGAGAGAAAAGGTCAAGTATTTTATTTATTCAATAATGTAGAAAGAATAATGCAAAAAGCTGACGAAATATCTTCACTTGTTCCAGAGGCTAAAGTTGCTTATGCACATGGACAAATGACTGGAAGTGAAATTGAAGATATAATGGAAGAATTTGTGGAAGGTAACACAGACATCTTAGTATGTACAACAATATTAGAATCTGGAATAGATATTCCAAATGCAAATACTATAATAGTAGAAAATGCAGATAGAATGGGATTAGCACAATTATATCAAATTAGAGGAAGAGTAGGCAGGTCAGATAGACAAGGATATGCATATATAACATATAAAAGAGACAAACTATTATCAGAAGTTGCAGATAAAAGATTAAAAGCAATAAAAGAGTTTACTGAATTTGGTTCAGGTTTTAAAATAGCAATGAGAGATTTAGAAATTAGAGGGGCAGGAAGCTTACTTGGAGAAATTCAACATGGACATTTAGAACAAGTAGGTTATGATACATATTGCAATTTATTAGATGAAGTTGTAAGAGAAATACAGGGAGAAACTGTAATACCTGAAATAGATGTACAAATAGATTTAGATGTTACAAGTTATATACCAGATGAATATATATCAGATTCAAGTCAAAAAATCGAAATGTATCAAGAAATTGCATTATGTAAAAATGAAGAAGATATACAAAATGTTGTAGATGAAATGATTGATAGATTTGGAAACATGCCAAATGAAATTGAAAACTTATTAGATATTGCTAGAATTAAGACTTTATGCAAGAAATTAAAAATTAGTAAAGTTCAAGAAAAAAGAAATTTTGTAGTATTTATATTTGAACCTGGAGAAATAAATATTGATATAAATGAACTTTTGAAAAAATATAGAAATAGAATTAAGTTTACTCAAGGAATAAAACCACAAGTAACACTAGCATTGACAGAAAACTCAGAAAAGGGTATTTTAAATGAGGTTAAGGTATTCTTAAAATATCTTGTAGGTGATGAAAAATAATAAGAAAGGAAAATGAAGAATGAAAGTGATTTCAAGTAAAGGCAATGAATTAATAAAACATATAAAAAAATTAAAAGATAAAAAATATAGAGACGAAAATAATGAATACATTATTGAAGGTGTTAAATTAATAGAAGAAGCGGTTCAAGAAAAAGCAAAAATCAAAAAAGTTATTATATGTGATGATACAACTAGAACATATGAAATTCCAACAAACATAATGCTTGAAATTGCAAAATATGAATGTGTATATGTAACAGACAAAATTTTTTCATCAATTACACAGGTAACAAACCCACAAGGAATTATGGCTATTATTGAAAAAAATACAGAAAATCAAGAAATTGATTATAGTGAAGATATAATAGTTGCATTAGATAATGTTCAAGATCCAGGTAATCTTGGAACTATTTTGAGAACAGTTGATAGTATAGGACTAAAACAAATAATAGTTTCAAAAGACACTGTTGATGCGTTTAATTCTAAGGTTGTACGTTCAACAATGGGAGCAATCTTCAGAGTTAAAATAATTGAAACATCTGATTTGATACAATCTATAAAAGAAATGAGAAAACATCATTTTAAATTAATGGTAACATCTTTACAAACAGACAACAGTATTTATGATATAGAATTTAATAAGAAGATAATAGTTATAGGAAATGAATCAAATGGAGTTTCTAAAGAGATTCAGGATATGGCAGACGAAAAAGCTAAAATTCCTATGTTAGGTAAAACAGAAAGTCTTAATGCTTCGGTGGCAGCAGGGATTGTGATGTATGAATATGTAAGACAAAAATTAGGAAAATAAATTAGTTAGTGTTTGTGATATCAGGAGTTAAATGAAAAAGCTTAATAAAAGCACATCTTAAAATGATGTGCTGTTTTAATACCAGTAATAAGAAGAAAAAAGTGAATTACTGATATAGTGAAAAAAATCTAGTCCGGACGAATTCAGAATATTCAAAAATATTCTGTTATTAAATAAATTATACTATATTTTAATAAAAAAAATTGTAAAAAATTGCAAACAGTTCTTAGGGAGATTTTATTCTATAATGAAACATTAGGAGAATATAAGTAAGAAGATGTCGAGTTTTCAACGAATATGAGGAAACTTGCGATGAAAAGTTCTTGCTTTTTTAAATATAAAGTATTATAGTAAATGTTATAACAAAAGTGGAGGGAGGAAAGTTATTGAAGAACTTTTTTGGAAGCATCTTTATAAACCGAGACGAATTATTAGAAGCGGGAATAAATTATCCAATAAAAGTAGAATATTATAAAATAATTGATGAAAGTAAAAGAGAAAAAGAAAATAAATTAATATATGGAATACAAATAATAAAAACAGAATATAGAAACAAGATAGGAATTGAGCAAAATAGAATAGAGCATATTACAAATGATGAAAACGAAATTACTAAAATGCTAAATCTAATAAAAGACAATGGAGTTACCCCAATAGGTCTTGAAGATGTAATTATTGAAATAAAAAAATGCAAGTACTTGAAAAAAGAAAAAAATTAAGTTACAATACATAAGAAATGAAAAAAGCTAATAATTAAAAATGTACAATATGACAATACAGGAAGGAGCAAAAGTGATATGGCAGATAAATTAATAATAGTAGAATCACCCGCAAAAGCGAATACAATAAAAAAATTTTTGGGAGGAAATACGAAAGTAATAGCATCAATGGGACATGTTAGAGACTTACCAAAATCAAAATTAGGTATAGATGTAGAACATAACTTTGAACCTCAATATATAAATATTAGAGGAAAAGGAGATTTAATAAAAGAATTAAAAAAAGATGCAAAATCAGCAAAAAAAGTATATTTGGCAACTGACCCTGATCGTGAAGGAGAGGCAATAGCTTGGCATTTATCCCACATACTAGATGTGGACGAAGATAAGATTACAAGAGTGACATTTAATGAAATAACAAAAAGTGCAGTACAAAAAGCGATAAAAGAACCAAGAGATATTGATGTTAATTTAGTGGATGCCCAACAAGCAAGAAGAGTACTAGATAGAATAGTTGGATACAAAATGAGTCCTGTATTGTGGAAAAAAGTAAGAAGAGGATTATCAGCGGGAAGAGTACAATCAGTTGCAGTAAAATTAATTGTAGACAGAGAAGAAGAAATTGAAAAATTTATTCCAGAAGAATATTGGAATATATATGTAAAATTATTAGATGAAAAATCCAATAAAATATTTGATGCTAAGTTTTATGGTAAAGATGGTAAGAAATTAGAAATTCACAACAAAGAACAAGTAGATGAGATACTTAAAAATATAAAAAATGCAAAATACATAGTAGAAGACATCAAAAAAGGTGAAAAGAAAAGAACTCCAGCACCACCATTTACAACAAGCACTATGCAACAAGAAGCTTCAAGAAAATTAGGATTTACATTAAAGAAAACAATGTCAGTAGCACAAGGTCTATATGAAGGTGTAAAAATACCTGAAAAAGGAACAGTAGGATTAATAACATATATGAGAACAGACTCTACAAGAATTTCTGAAGAAGCACGAGCTGCTGCAAAGACACATATATTAGGAACTTATGGTGAGAAATATTATGAAAATAGATATTATAAAACAAATAAAGAAGCACAAGATGCTCATGAAGGTATAAGACCAACATATGCAGACCTAGAGCCAGATCAAATTAAAGAGTTTTTGACAAAAGATCAATATAAACTTTACAAATTAATATATAATAGATTTATTGCAAGCCAAATGGCGGCGGCAATTTATGATACGATGGCTGTTGCAATAGATGCAAATAAATACACATTTAAAGCAAGTGGACAGAATTTGAAGTTCAAAGGATTTATGACTCTATATGTAGAAGGTTTTGATGAAAAACAAGAAGATGAAGCGGGAATGATACCTGAATTAGAATTGAAACAAGAAGTTAAAAAGAAGTCGATTGAACCAAAGCAAAGTTTTACAGAACCACCACCAAGATATACTGAAGCAAGTCTTGTAAAAGCATTAGAAGAAAAAGGAATAGGTCGACCAAGTACATATTCTCCAACAATTACTACTATATTAGAAAGAAGATATATAGAAAAGGAACAAAAACAGTTAATACCAACTGAACTTGGTAAAATTGTAAATAAATTGTTAACTGAAAATTTTAAAGATGTAATAAATGTTGAGTTCACAGCAAATGTAGAAAGTCAATTTGATAATATTGCAGAGGGAAAAGAAGATTGGAGAAAAATGATAGGAGAATTTTACACACCTTTTGAACAAACTGTGGGAAAGGTAGAGAAAGAATTAGAACATGTTGAGTTAGTTGAAGAGGTATCTGATGTAAAATGTGAGAAATGTGGAAGAATGATGGTATATAAATATGGAAAGTTTGGAAAGTTTTTAGCTTGCCCAGGTTATCCTGAATGTAAAAATACAAAAGCTATTGTAGAGACTATTGATGAGCCTTGTCCAAAATGTGGAGGAACAGTACAAGTTAGAAAGGCTAAAAATAAAAGGAAATATTATATTTGTGAGAATAATCCAAAGTCATGTGATTATATTTCATGGAATAAACCTAAGAAGGAAAAATAAAACATTTATAATAGATTAATAAGAAAGTAATATATAATTTTACCGTTTAACTGCGGACGCTTTGCTATTTCAAATTTGTTTACAACAAATTTAAAATACCTTGTTAAACTTTAAAATTGTATATTACTTTCTTACTTATTTATATATGTTCTATAAATTGTGGATTGTAACTAAGGATTTGAGATGGGAAAAATTACATATAAAAAAATATTGACTTAGAGATAAAAGGGTGTTAATATAATAAAAGACCAAGCGAGAAAAGGTCAGAAAAAACAAAAATAAAAAAAATAAAAAAACTTTTAAAAATTTCAAAAAAAGTGTTGACAATTTTCGACATGCGTGGTAATATATAGCAAGACCAAACAATAGACGAAAAATATAAGAATATTACACAAGAAATTAGTATAGAAGATATAACCAAAAAACAAGAAAAAACAGCAATTACTAATTTTTTATTTTGCCTAAAAATAAGACAAAAAAATATTTTAAAATATTTTTCGAAAAAGTATTGACATTAAGGAAAAGGTATGCTAAAATTAAATTCGTTCACTACAAGTGAGCAAACAAAAAAGTACATTGAAAAGTAAACAATAGATCCTTTAGAGAAAAAACCAAACGGTGATTTTCAGAAATGAAAATGTACCAAAAAGTAAATCAAAAAAAGATTAAAAAAAGAGTTTAAAAGAGTTAGAAAAAACTTAAATGAGACATTTTCGATAAAAGCGGAAATGTATTAACAAGAGAGTTTGATCCTGGCTCAGGATAAACGCTGGCGGCGCACATAAGACATGCAAGTCGAACGGACTTAACCATTAGTTTACTATTGGAGCGGTTAGTGGCGGACTGGTGAGTAACACGTAAGCAACCTGCCTATCAGAGAGGGACAACAGTTAGAAATGACTGCTAATACCACATATGCCTAAGTATCACATGATACAATAGGGAAAGGAGCAATCCGCTGATAGATGGGCTTGCGTCTGATTAGCTAGTTGGTGGGGTAAAGGCCTACCAAGGCGACGATCAGTAGCCGGACTGAGAGGTTGAACGGCCACATTGGGACTGAGATACGGCCCAGACTCCTACG
>ENA-ORLY01002519-ORLY01002519.1-human-gut-metagenome-genome-assembly--contig:-NODE-2519-length-17128-cov-9.143159_pt1 | contig 17128 bp, 10 predicted proteins | sample MGYA00243071_ERZ508832 | MGnify/ENA primary metagenome ERZ508832 (study PRJEB26277, sample SAMN04329777) | human gut metagenome | biome: human-associated habitat | host: Homo sapiens | place: USA... | reverse complement strand
GGTGTCATGATCTTACAACCTGCATACACGGAGTATCACCTCGAACTTGGTGAAGTATCCTCTTATCCCCCCGGATATAAGGAGAATGCCGGTATCTTCTGCCACAACAATCCCTGGGTATCCATCGCAGAGACCGTTCTGGGCAGAGGTGACAGAGCTTTCGAGATCTACCGTAAGACCTGTCCCGCATACATTGAGGATATCAGTGAGATCCATCGTACCGAGCCTTATGTATATTCCCAGATGGTAGCCGGTAAGGATGCAAAATTCTACGGCGAGGCAAAGAACAGCTGGCTGACCGGTACTGCTGCATGGACTTTCGTAAATATCTCCCAATACATACTGGGTGTATATCCCACTCATCAGGGATTGTCCGTAGATCCTTGTATTCCCAAGGGCTTCGGTGATTTCTCCATCACCCGTAAGTTCCGTGAGGGCATCTATCACATTCAGGTGAAGAACCCTCAGAACGTGGAAAAGGGTGTCGTATCCATGACCGTGGACGGCAAGGCAGTAGACGGACACATCATTCCTTACGAAAAGGGCAAGGAAGAGTACAACGTAGTTATTACCATGGGTTAATAAACCTGATGTACATAGTTTAAAACGATTTCTATCCTCCTTAAAACCCCGGCAGTTGTTGTAGCTGCCGGGGTTTTGCATTGGATATTCGTAGTTTGCGCTACAACATCTACACCATAAGGACAAGCAGGCCGTAAGCAGACGTCGGTACTTATTGACCGTATTGGGGTCAATTATGTACCGCTACGTTCTGCGCCAGAGCGAGAGCGTGCCTGCGGTTCTTATGGTGTAGATGTTGTGGACGTTTTTGCGGCTTCCTTCCGGGACTCGATCACGTGCCGGATGGCTGTCAAATGATATTATTTTCTCCATTTTTCTGAAGCAGCTTCCGGTATGTGGCATCCATTCCCAGTGCTCCCAGCGGGGCTGTGATAAGGATGGCCAGCACAGCCACGGACAGAACGATCTTGCCGCAGGGCAATCCCATGGCCAGGGGCACGGAACCGATGGCGGCCTGCACCGTAGCCTTCGGTAAATAAGCGATCATGCAGAACAGACGCTCCTTCTTATTCAGATTCGTTCCTAACAGGCACAGTGTCACACCAATGGAGCGGAATATCAATGCCAACAGGATCATTCCTATGGCTGCCAGTCCAGCTTCCATAGTATAGCGGATATCCACTGCCGCGCCCACCAGCACGAACAGCACTACCTCCGCTGCCAGCCACAGTTTACCGAATTTAGCAGACAGTCTGCCGGTGACTTCCCTAGGTGCCCGTATTTTCAGCGCGCAGGCCATGCTCACCACCGCCAACAGGCCGGAAAAGGCCACAGTTCCCTTTAACAGCGTTTCCAGCGCCATTAATAAGAAAGATACCCCCATGATGATAATAACTTTCATGCTGTTGCGCACATAACTGCCCTTTCGGTACAACAGTTCAAAAAGCTGCCCCAGCAGCCAACCCACCAATGCACCGAACAACGCACCCGTCAGGATCGATACCGGGATATTCACAAAATCCAGGGCATTGACCTGTCCACCCTGTGCCATTCCAACAAAAGTGGAAAACAATACTATGACATAGATGTCATCACAGGAAGCCCCGGCCAGAATCATCTGCGGAATGCTTTTCTCCGTACCATAGCTGTTCTCCATGAGATACACCATCCGCGGCACCACAACCGCAGGTGACACTGCTGCCAGAACTGCTCCCATGACCGCTGCATCCACTCTGCTGATGTTAAGGATCATGGGTGCAAATATCACAAAAGCCAACAGTTCGCAAGTGGCAGGAACACAAGCCAGCATGACTGCGGAGCGGCCCACTTTTTTCAGATCCTTCAGATCCAATGATAATCCGGCCTTCAATAAAATGATGATCAGCGCGATCTGCCGCAGTTCCGATGAGATATTCAGGATTGACACATCCAGCAGATCCAACACATAAGGCCCCAGAATAATACCCGTAAGCAGCATCCCGATAATACGGGGCAGGTGAATCCTCTGGCAGACCGCCGCCATGAGTAATCCCAGTAAAAAGATCAGTCCCAGTGATGTAAGCATAAAAATTCCTCCGTTTTCTCGCAGCAGGGCATTTTGAATTCCAACAAAAAAGGCTGGTGTCCCCTGCATATTCTGCAGAAGTCATCAGCCAAATCGAATTCGTATGTTCAAATTCCGGCGGTTCGAAGCCTGTGCTTCCGGGAGAACCTCATTCCCGATGTTCTTATTATATACACGGTGCCCGCCCATGTAAAGTCCTATATTTTGCAAATATACCCGCCAGCATCCTGTACTCCATTAAAAAATATCTGCTGTGAGATCATCCCCGAAGTCTGCTGCCGGAATCTCAAAGTCAACAATTCCAACTGCATAGGACTGTAATACATACTGGCCGGATTCAAATACAACGCCATCCTCTGTAATGTAGAATGTAGGGTCTGCGGGGCCATTATCCGTACCTGCAATGTCCGGCCCATAAATTTCCTGATAGATAGCATTCAAATCTTCCGTACCATCCAACACCACCAGTTTGATACTCTTCTCGTAATCGTTAAAGAAGCAGTCCTCTTTTGCCTGCATTTCCGCTGCCTTTGCTGTCACAAGTTCCAGTGCTTTGTCGCGGAATCCGCTCCCCAGACTGTCAAAAGTAATTCTCTCTCCGGTCTGCGTATAATAGTTCATATAGTACAAAGTATACCATCCATGAGCCCCCTGATCATACCCTTCCAGCCCCCACGACAGGCTGATCACCTTATCATCCGCGCGGATCACATGGAAAGTAAGATCCTCATAGCTCTGCTCATACACCGGCATATCCTCATAAAGTGTACCAAACTCCCCGTTCTTGATTCCTTCTACAAAACTGTCTACATATTCATCCAGCTCTTTCTGAATCTTCATCTGCACCGTCTCATTGCCCGGAATCGTCACTGTAACTGTTGGATAGTAATAGGTATAACTTCTGGTCTTGTCTTCGGGATCACTGCTACCCTCGTGATCCTCTGTGGTAAACTGCACCCATTCACTTCCCTGTATTTCACTCTGGCCTTCTGTCGGTTCCGTCTGTGTGGGCACTTCCGAAGTCTCCTCAGTCCCGGCCGTCGTCTCTTCCGTCGTCTGACCGCTCTGTGTCTCCTTGATGCTGTCTATAACTGTCTCCATCTCCGGATCCGTCACCATCTCCCGGTTTCCGCAGGATGTAAAACCTAACAGTGCTCCTGCAAATACTGCTGCAAAAAATATTTTTTTCATACTCCTCGCCTCCTGATGCCAGTATATCTGCCGATTGCATCATATCTGCATCATTTTTATAATTTTTCTCGATTTCACTTTTTAAATATGATAGACAATTCCCATATTTTGAGCTATAGTAAAGCCAAATCTGGGTATGATTAAAAATAACGATACACATACTATAAAAATCAACCCGAGGAGGACTGTTATGAAAATATTATTTTATGATACCAAAAGCTATGATAAAGAATCTTTCGAGGCAACTCTGAAAAAATATCCCGGCATCCAGATTGATTACATCCGGTCGGATCTGGATCCCCGTACTGCTGCTCTGGCCGACGGCTTCGATGCCGTCTGTGCTTTCGTCAGCTCCAATGTGAGCGAAGCCACATTAAAAATTCTCCACGAAAAAGGTGTCCGTCTGGTCCTGCTGCGTTGCGCAGGATACAACAACGTGGATCTGGAAAAGGCAGCTGCATATGACATATGTGTCATGCGTGTCCCCGGTTATTCTCCGGAAGCTGTCGCAGAGCATGCCATGGCTCTGGCTCTGGCCTGCAACCGCCGCTTATACAAAGCCTATAACAAGGTCCGGGAAAATGATTTCAGCCTCGCCGGACTCATGGGCTTCAATTTCTATGGTAAGATTGCCGGAATCATCGGAACCGGCCGGATCGGTGCAGCTATGTGCCGGATCTGTAACGGTTTCGGCATGAAAGTCATCGCCTACGATGTCTACGAGAACCCGGATCTGAAAGACTTCGTCACCTATGTGACCTTAGACGAATTACTGGCGCAAAGTGATCTGATCTCCCTTCACTGCCCGCTGATGGATTCCACCTACCACCTGATCCAGCTTGACACCATCAAGAAAATGAAGGATGGCGTCATTCTGGTAAACACTTCCCGGGGTGCTCTGGTCAAGACCGAGGATCTTATCGAGGGCATCCGCCTGCACAAGTTCGCCGGGGTCGGTCTGGATGTCTATGAAGAAGAGACGAAAAACGTCTTCGAGGATCGTTCCGATGAGATTCTGGAGCATTCTACCACCGCAAGGCTTTTGTCCTTCCCCAATGTCATGATAACATCCCATCAGGGATTTTTCACAAAAGAAGCACTGGAAGCCATTGCAGAGACTACCTTGCAGAATGCTCTGGATTTCGAAAGTGGAAAGAAGAACCCCAATCAAGTGCAATAAAATATTTCCAATCGAGTAGGCTGACTCATCGTATACACAAAAAACGGATGGCCCTCCCAAGCCATCCGTTTTCTCGTTTTTCAGTTTCCCGTCTTGTCCTTTTTCTCTATCTCTTACAGTTTTTACGATCAGTCCAGATTCAGTTTCTGACCAACTCTGATCACATTCTGGTTTGTAATCTGTACATTTCTGCGAAGCAATTGTGCCAGAGTCATGTGATTTCTCCTAGCGATCCTGGAAAGCGTATCACCACTCTTTACCGTATAACCGCCCTCTGTATACCAGATGCTCTCGGAAGGTCTGCGGTCAGTAACAGTTACCAGATAATTGCCGCCGCGCTTCAATGCGAACATGGATTGTCCGGTGAAAGTTACGGTAAAGGATCCGCAATACTCCAGGCGTCCCTTCTCTGTATTATAGCGATACAGGTTTGCACTCTTGCCGGAATTGTCCTTGCCTACATTTACATGAATGTTGACATTCACTCCGAAGCTGCCGGTATCTCGGATACCCAGCTGTCTGTTCACGGTTCCGGACTTTGCGGATACCACATTTGCCGGGATTGTGTTGCTCGTCTGGTCTACTGTCAGATCAATATTCTGAATCTTTGACAGATCTTTATTCTTCAGATCCTGTCCACTGATGCTCAGTGCCACACCGTTTCCGCTGTGGAATGCCACCGTCAGCTTCGTACCTTTAATGGTATTCAGTATATTCTGAGGCACCTTGACTTCACCGCTGCATACAAAGTTCATGTTGACACTTGCAATAGCAGGATTTTTCATCATCTCTGCCACCTTATCCTGTACAGAGTTGCTTACATCCGTCCAGTCTACTGCAGGTGCTGCAGAGGAACCGCTGTTGTCATCATCATCGTCATCATCGTTGTTCACCTCATCTGCCGCTACCGTAAATACAGCAGAAGGGGTTCCGGTCATTCTGGCTCCAACACCTGCTGGTACTGCGGAAGTCACTGCCAGGAAACCGTTCATATTGATGGTACCGTCCGTATTTCTGCGAATGCCTCCGTGGATTGCACTGTTCATATCCATGTTCTGGAACCATTCTGCTGTAGTTGCTATTCCTTCACTGTTGGTAGAGTTTTCGCCTCTCCAATAATAGTTCATTGCATTTTCGTAGGCACTGGTCTCCTGAGTTCCTTTCGGTTTGAACTGTTCTGCAACCGTCTGCCCTGCTGCATTGCTGCTATCCTTAAAGGACAGGATTCCTTTTGCTATAAATGCAGTATTCTTTGCGTCATTTGTATAGAATGCCACGTTAAAGGACTCATTGTTATAACTGGTAGAAGAATATGCCTCAATATCCGGACAGCTGTTGGAATCAATACCCTTTGCCTTATTGCCGAATGATACACTGTTGCGCAAAATATGATGTCCGCTGATGCTGGAACCACCCATCTTGAAGCCGTTACCGTTACCGGCATCTACTTCCTGTCCGTTCTCATCCAGTACATAACCGTTCTTGAATGCCACGCAGTTCTGAATGACCACCTGACCGATAGCTCCTGTCTCTACCTTTGCGAACAGATCCCATCCGTCATCGGCATTGTAAGCTGCGATACATCCGTCAAATACGTTGCCGTCTGCTACCGTCAGTTTTGCCGCAAATCCATCCGCATCCTCATATCCCGCATCTGCATTCAGATAAGAAGTACAGTTCAGGATCAGGTTGTGGGACGGCCAGTCTTCCCAGTTATCTGTGCTCTTATATCTGCTGATCTGAAGACCGGTATTACCATTTTTGTAGGTCACTACGTTGTCCACAGTGTTGTAGCTTCCGGATACCTGAATACCCTTCTGCGCATTTGCGGATCTCGTAACATCAAATCCCTGGAAATACCAATAATCGCCTGCCAGGATCATACCTGCACATCTTCCCTGGAAATCCAGTACCGGGCGTGTGGCAGCTTCCGGATCTGCGATCATGTAAATCTTCGCATCTGCGGTTCCGTTAACGCCTCTTTCTACAATGACTGTCTTGTCCAGTGCATAAGTTCCGCCCTTTAACAGGATCGTCCGTCCGGGAGCAGCACTCTTCACTGCGGTATAAATATCTACAGGATCATCCTTGGCACCGCTTCCATAGCTTCTGCCGTCGGGACTTACATAAATATAACTTCTGTCTTTTACATTATAGGTTACATTGAAATCAAATTTCACAGTATCATAACTGCTTAAAAGAGAATACTTTGCAGGCTTGTAATCTGCATCCGGTGTGAACTCCACTGCAAAAGTATTGCTGCCCTGCTCCAGAACCGTATTGACACGGAACTTGGTCTTGGCATCCACATGCTGTCCGGATACCACTGCCTCTCCCTTGCTGTTCGTAATACTCAGAACGCCATCGGCATTGCCGTAGTATACCATCTCATAGTTTGCATTGTTGGCAACCTTGGCAGACTCAATGCTGAAGTTCGGGGTTACATAAGTAATCGGTCTTGCTTCTGCAGGTGCATCGTTTTCCGGAGCCACTGTGGTCAGGCTCATATTGCTGAAGCTTACCTTAGCACTTCTGGAAGCATAGAAACCTACATAAATATTGTTTTCATCCAGTCTGGTCAGTTCATCACCGTTGTCACCGTGGTAATATTTGTTGGTCACGGTCTCTCCGGTAGCTGCATTGGTATAACTTAAGAAATATCCGGTATTGTTTCTCTGGATCGTCATATGGAAGGTTGTCTGTGGATTGACATCTGTGATATCCTTTAATGCTGCCTCATATCCGCCTACCATATTATAAGTTCCGGCACCCTGCCCACTTGCTACGGCACTGGTCTCAAGTGTTCTCATGGCCGTCTGGAAATCATCTACTACAGTGTCTGCCGCAAGATTCTCCGGTGTTACACCGATCTTCTCCTGAGATCCGACACCCAGCTTCATGGTGTACTTATCTCCGGCATCAGATACCTGACCGGCCTCTGCATCCCAGAAATATTCCACCTTGGTCGCACTTACCATATAAGAGTTGTTCCAGAAAGAATTACCGGAACCGTTCTCTCCCACACGGTCTGCTACCATCAGGCCGAAGCCTTCCTGACCATTGGTAAACTTCCAACTATCTACGGTTACATCTGCGGACAGCGTAAAGTTCTCTGTCTCGGGATCAATGGTGGTATAGTAGAATGCCACACCATCGGTGGAGTTCGGTACCAGCTTACCCTTGCTGTTCATACTCCATACTTTCAGATCCTGGGTATCATAACTTCCGCTGAAACCATTGTTCTTGCCGCCTTCTGACATCGTATCTACGCTGGAACCGAATGCGGAATAATTCCAGGTCTTTACTGCATCTTCTGTTATCGTTAATTTCACCTCTGCCGGTTTGGAAATATCATTTCCTCTGACTGCCGCAACTCCGAAAGTATATTCCTGTCCTACGGTCAGTCCTGAAATTTTCTGTAATAACTTTGTCACACCCTCTGCATATACCTTGCCATCCACATATACTGTGTAGTTCTCCGCTTCCGGAACAGCCTGCCAGGTCAGCTTCACGTTGCCATGGCCTTTGTTCTCGGCGTTTAAGCCTGCGGGAGTTGCCATAGGAAGGACAAAGTTAACGCTGGTTGTCGTATTACTTACCTTAGAAGCTTCGCCGGTACGGATCAACTCTGCTTTAAAGCTGTAAGTACCGGATGCTGCCGGTGTGAATTCTGCTACTCCGGATTCTCCTTCGGCAGTTATAGACTGTTTATTTACCGCCTTACCATTTGCATCGTACATAGTCACATCCAAGGTCTCTGCATAAATTCCACCTACCTGTGCAGTGTAAGGAACAGAAATTGTTCCTCCCTTTACAGAAGGAGTTCCAAGTACGGGAGTCTCGATTTTGTTCCAATCCAGAGACGTTCTGTAATCTACGGTAATTCCATACATCTTGATTTTGGATCCGTGTGTATATAAATAATAAGTTTTTCCTGCTTCTACCGGAAGAATCAGAACCTTTCCACCAGTTTGTGTATTTGTTGTATTATCAAATTTCAATACTTCCTTGGGACCGTTTGCAGTCTCTTCCAGGAAATAGTAAACTTTGCTTACAAGGGATACTGTAACCTTCAGCTTACCCGCCTTTTCTGTAACCAGTTTCACCGCAGCACCGGTAGTAGGGATTGCTCCATTATTTGGTGAAGGATTCTCTTTCGGGGTCTGTACGGTTCCCTCATATAAAACACCACATGCCTCTAACGTATTCGATGTATAAGGCATATCTGCCAGAACAGAAATACCGCCTTCATAAGTCTGTCCTTTTAACAGTCCACCGCTCAGATCCAGTTCATGCAAATCTGCATCTTTTGCACTTATAACCACATTTGCATTTGTAGTTTCTCTTGACGCTTTGTATATTGTACTGTTATTGATCTTAATAATTGCGTTGTTTACTGCGCAGCTTACTTTATATACCTCTCCAATCGTCAGAGATACTGCTTCTCCACTCTTAAAGCTATGTACGTCGGCAGTATCTTTCATATTGGTCAATGTCACCGCTCCATCACCCAGCAGACCATCTGCATCTTTCACAGTGATCGTTGTCGCTACCTGTGTGGATTCTATAGAAATGATCAGCTCTGTAGTTTCTTCTGTAACAGTAACCGTTTTTTCACCATTTACTTTCGCATCAGCTAATGCCATACTCGTAGAAATCTCGTAGGTTGCACCTACCTTAAGGGGTACTGTTCCATTAGGTGTCAGCTGAACAGTATCACCAGCATCTGCTGTATTGATCAATGTTAAAGTCGCACCATTCTCCAGTTCAGAACCTTCTGCCAGTTTTACCAGTGCTTCTACTTTTGCCTTACCTAAGGTAATGGTAGTGCTAAAAGCTTCCGTACCGGTGGTAATGGTGGTCTTACCGTCTTCTGCAACAGCGCGGACATTCTCGTTCGGAGCAACGATGTTGTACTTAGTTCCGGCACTCAAGGTAATATCCTCATTTTCAACTCCTACAGCTAACTCTACTGTATCTTTGTTCTCTGCTGCGGTCAGGCTAACCTTTTGGCCTTCCTGCACCAATCCGTTCGTGTTATCTACAACTGCAATGTTACCAGAAACGGTTGCACCTGCGGGAACATCCTGCGATGTCTCTGTTACCTTAATACTTATGATTCGAACGCTTCTCTCCGTAAATCCTTCTGCACTAATGATTGAGTAAGTACCTGTAGCAAGGTTCGAGTAAGTTACTGTTTCACCAGTTGTTCCTGTAGCTTCCTTCACAGAATCTGCTATCTGTGTTCCATCTTTTTTTAATGCCAGTTTCGAGGTTTTTCCACCACCAGTACTACTAAATTTCACTTCCAAGGTTGCCGTTCCACTAACCGTAAAATTTATGGCAGATTTTCCTTCCTTATTTGACAGTTCAACAGCTTTTACTTTTGTTGCTTCACTGTTTAATCTACACATTGCACTTCCAACAAGTGCATAATAGCTGTCTGCCATCATATCATTTGTAAATGGATCCGTATCTTTTTTTCCTTCTACAGGTAGCTTTGTAAAGTTCACCTCATGGACCGTCTCCGCAGCCTTCACACTGGCAATACCGCCCAGCAGATCCACCGGCATGACACCCAGCAACATAGCCACGGTCAACATAAATGCCAGAAATCTTTTTCTCTTACATCGACTCATACAATCCTCCCATTTTTTTACGGTAGCGCTCTAATCTCCGTAATTTTTTGCACTGTTTTCTGTTCTTGCGCTTTGTTGTAAACGATTACATTTGTAAGCTCTTACAACACTATGTACTGTATATTAGCACTATCACTTCACATTAGTAAACTGTTTTTGTGTATTTTGAATATTTTTGTAAGTTATTCCTATATTTTTTGAGCAAATTTTAGCTATTATTTTTGCGCAACATTTATTTTTTATAAAATATGCACATTTTCTCATGAAATGTCTATTTAGGAATAGTAAGTGTTTACATTTCCCTTCTGCATTCATTTCCCATAGCCGCAATATCTCTTGCCAAAAGTTATATAAACTTATATAATAATTACAAAGTTATATACACTTATATAAAGTTATATAAGATTATAAAAGTTATATAAACTTATATAAGAAAAGGAGGTTTTCATTATGAGTGCCAATCCGTTTACGTTATCTTTTGGAAAAAAACCATTGCAATATATCTCCCGTCTCACGGAAACAAACCAAATTCTGGAAAGCTTTTGTGCCGAGATTCCATCCAATCAGATCTACATGATCACCGGTGTCCGTGGCTCTGGCAAGACTGTAATGATGACAAATATTGCTTCGGAATTACGAAAAAGAGAAGACTGGATCGTTGTGGAACTGAATCCTACCAGAGATTTACTGCAAAGTCTTGCTGCAAAAATCTACAGCATTCCCGAATTACACACGCTGTTCATTAATGCAAAACTTGACTTTTCTGCTTTTGGTCTGGGAGTATCCATTGAAAACGCTGCTCCGGTCACGGATATCGAAAACGCTCTGGAACTCATGTTGAAATATATCCAGAAAAGTGAAAAAAGGTTGCTGATCAGCGTTGATGAAGTGACGAATTCCGAATATATCCGAATCTTTGCAAGCTCCTTTCAGATTTTTTTACGAAACGACTATCCCATCTTTTTACTGATGACGGGATTATATGAAAATATTTATAATCTTCAAAATGATAAAGTACTGACCTTTTTATACCGTGCACCCAAATTAATCCTGGAGCCACTCAATTATACCGCTATCCGCAAACAATATATGGATATCTTTTCTCTGGATATAGATGCTGCCGGAGAACTGGCTTCACTGACCAAAGGCTATCCTTTTGCCTTTCAGGTACTTGGTTATCTCTACTGGGAAAATCGCGATAAAAAGACTTTGGAACAGATTTTGCCGGAATATGACCAATATCTGGATGAATATGTATACAGTAAAATATGGTCGGAATTATCCGATCTGGATAAAAAAATCGTAACTGAAATGTCTCTCAGCGGAGAGACTCAGGTAAAAGCTCTCCGTGAGCGATTAGATATGAAATCTGAACTTTTCTCTGTCTATCGTGAGCGTTTAAAGAGAAAAGGTGTCATTATTTCCAAAGAATACGGGAAAGTCACACTGGCCTTACCTCGCTTTGATGAGTTTGTAAAAATACAACAGCTTATGTAGCTGCGAGGCACAGCGTCTATTCCACGCCCCGCAGGATAACTTTCCCCACATATTTCCGGGCCAGTTCCTCCATCTGTTCCAGTTCCTCTCTGGAAAATGCGCCGAACGGATCTACACCGCCCGGTTTCACATCGTCACATTCCGCTGTCTGTATCATCCGGTACAGGCAGTTTTCATTCTCTTCGTAATTCTGAAGATAATACGCAGGGCATCCAGCGATCCATTTACCGATTTTCTCAAATTCCACCACGGTATGAATTCCCTTTACCACGGTAGTTCGGAATTCATAGGGGATACCGCTGCTTTTCAGGATGCCGATACTCTCCTCGATGCGGGAGATATCCATATGCGGCAGTCCCGCCGCCCGGGCATAATTATCTCTGGACGCCTTGATATCCATCGCCACATAATCAATCAGATGCTCCTGCATCAGATCCCACAATACTCCCGGCATATAGCCATTGGTATCCAGCTTGATCGGATATCCGAGTTCCTTGATCTTGCGTAAAAAATCCTTCAGATCCTTTTGCAGAGTCGGCTCTCCGCCGGTGACGCAGACCCCCTGGAGAATCCCCTGCCTTTTTTTCAGGTAAGAGAGTACTTCTTCCTCCGGAATGAGCGGCTGGCAGCCGGGATCCAGCACCAGTTCCCCGTTGTGACAAAACGGACAGCGAAAATTGCAGCCCCCTGTAAAAACAGTGGCTGCAATATGTTCCGGATAGTCTAATAAAGTTGTCTTGTTAAAACCATGTATCTGCATAGTTTAAGTCCTCGGCATAGTGGAATCCCGCACCACCAGTTCTCCGTCGAACACACAGTGCTGGTGCTTCGCCTTTTTCCCGATGATGTCGAACAGGATCCGGGCCGTCTCTCGCGCCATGCTGTCCACCGGCTGCTTTAAAGTCGTCAAGGACGGGATAACATATTTCCCGATTTCCACACCATCAAAGCCTGTCAGGGAAATATCTTCCGGTACCTTATATCCGGCATCAGACAATGCTTTTCCTGCACCGATTGCCAGCATATCGGAGATTGCGAAGATCGCCGTGCACGGAATCTGCTTCTCCAGGAATTCCTTCGTCACCATATAGCCATTCTCCAGGGAGTAATCTTCCAAATCACTCCTCATAGGCAGGATCAGTTCTTCTCTTACTTCTATTCCGTTATCCTTCAACGCCTTTTTATAGCCCTCCAGACGCAGCTTACCGATGGAAGCATCCGTTTTGCGGGCACAGAGGATTGCAATATCCTTATGTCCGTTCTTGCACAGATAGTCCACCATCTTGTAGCTTTCCTTGGTATCATCCACCGCTACGGAGGAATAGGTGTTGCGGCTGAAGCCCTTGGGTAGCATTCCCGTGGTACTTAAGATAAACGGCACATGAAGCTGTGCCAGCTTTTCCTCACTGTGCACCAGATAACCGCCGAGGAAGATAATGCCGCGAAGTCTTTTTTCCTTGACCAGCTTCAGTGCCACTTCCACTTCGTCCTCGTCATAGTCTACATGCTGCAATACCATGGCGTAAGATTTTTCCTTGATCTCTTCTTCCAATACCTTGATCATCTGGCTGAAGAAAGAGTTGTTAATACCTTTGACCAGTACTGCAATTGCCTTGGCATCCTGACGTTTCAGGTTTCTGGCACTGTTGTTGGGTACGTAGTTATTCTCTTTGATCACCCGCATGATCATTTCCTTGGTCTCAGGATTGATGTCCGGGTGGTTATTTATGGCACGGGATACCGTGCTGACACCGACACCGCAGATTCTTGCGATGTCTTTGATCGTGATTTCCTCCATGGAGCGCAAACCTTTCCAAGCCTACAGACCTATCTGCCGTACAGCTTCGTCATACTGCGGATCCGTCCTGCAAGCTCCTTTGTAAAATCTCCGTTCCCCATTCTCCACTTCCAGTTGATGCCCAGTGTGGAAGGAATGTTGATGCGGGCCTCCGATCCCAGTCCAAGATAATCCTGCATGGGAATGATCGCCAGATCCGCTACGCTGGACATTGCGGCACGCACAAATTCCCAGGGAAGCTGCTCTCTGGGAATCGGCTCTCCGTCCGCATTTTTCAGACGCAGATAGTCGTCACAGAGCTTTTTGTCAGCTCCCTTCAAGGTGTCATACCACCCCATCACAGTATCATTATCATGAGTTCCTGTATATACCACGCAATTATGTGTATAATTATGCGGCAAATAATCACTTTCCTCACGAGAATCAAAAGCAAACTGCAAAATTTTCATACCTGGATAACCGGATTTCTTCACTAATTCTATCACAGATGGTGTTAAAAAACCAAGATCTTCTGCAATAACTTCTTTTTCTCCCAATTTTTCCTTCATGGTACGGAAAATATCGTATCCCGGACCCTGTTCCCAGTGACCGTGCTCCGCAGTGGGTTCCCCATAGGGAATCGCATAATAAGCATCGAATCCACGAAAATGATCGATACGTACCACATCATAGCGTTCAAAGCAGGCTGCCAGCCGCTGCATCCACCAGGCATAACCGGTCTCCTTGTGATGTTCCCAGTTATACAGAGGATTGCCCCACAGCTGTCCGGTGACGGAAAACGCATCGGGAGGGCATCCCGCCACTGCTACCGGCTCACAATTCTCATCGAACTGGAACAGCTCCGGATTCGCCCAGGCATCTGAGCTGTCAAATGCCACATAAATGGGAATATCCCCAATAATCTTGATGCCGTTATCGTTGGCATAGGTCTTTAGTTTTTCCCACTGTACCTGGAACAGATACTGCTGGAACTGGTAAAACATAATCTCTTTCGCATATTTTCTGCGATATTTGTCCATGGCAGCCGGGGTTCTTAGCTTGATATCCTCTTCCCAGGCTGCCCAGCAGATGCCGCGGAAACCATCCTTGATGGCCATATAAAGTGCATAATCCTCCAGCCAGTATGCATTCTTCTGTACAAACTCCTGAAATCTCGCATCTTCTTCAATATGGCTGTTATCAAACGCTTCCTTCAACAGGCGGAAACGGCTCTTATAGATTTTGCCGTAATCCACGGAATGGATATCCGTGCCGAAGTCATAGGTATTGCACTGCTCTGCGGTCACATAGCCCCTCGCCACCAGATCCTCGGGATCAATAAAGTAGGGATTACCCGCAAAAGTGGAAAAAGACTGGTACGGAGAATCTCCATAGCTGGTGGGTCCTAATGGCAGAATCTGCCAGTAGGCCTGACCGGCTTCTTTTAATCTGTCAATAAATTTATATGCTTCCTTGGAAAAGCAGCCGATTCCGTAGCGGGACGGCAGGCTGCTCACCGGCAGTAATATTCCGCTTTTTCTCATATTAATAACCCTATCTTTCTATTTTTTAGCCCTTAACTGCACCGGCTACCACGCCCTCGATAATGTACTTCTGACAGGTCAGATAGAAGACGATAATAGGAATCACGGACAGTACCAGCAGTGCCATCATGGCACCCAGATCCTTTGCACCGTAAGAACCTACCAGGTATTGTACTACAACCGGTATGGTCTTGTAATTAGTACTCAGGCCGATCACCAGATAAGGCAGCAGATAGTCGTTCCAGATCCACATGGCATTCAGGATGGCTACGGTGATGGCAGTCGGCTTTAAGATTGGCATTACGACACCAAAGAAGGTCTGCAAAGGGTTGCAGCCGTCGATCATGGCTGCCTCTTCGATGTCCAGCGGAATCGATTTGATGAATCCACAGAACATGAACACGGACAGGCCGGAACCAAATCCCAGATACAGCAACACCATTCCGGGAGGGTTGTTCAGGTGGGTCATATTAGCCAGCTTAGACATAGTGAACATTACCATCTGGAAAGGCACGATCATGGAAAATACGAACATGTAATACAGCACGTTGGTCACGCCGGTTTTCACTCTGGTCAGATAGTACGCAGTCATGGAAGTGAACAGAATGATCGCTGCCACGGAAAATACAGTGATAAATGCAGACCACCCGAAAGCTGTGAAAAAACCGGTTTTTTCAATACCGTTCACATAGTTGGTCAATCCCACAAAGGTCTCTGCGGTAGGCAGTGCAAACGGATTGTTGCTGATGAACAGTTTTCCCTTAAAGGAGTTGATCAGCACGAAGAAAATAGGTGTTAAAAATGCAACTACCAGCAGACACAGGATACAAAATATGATCACATTGGAAGTTTTTTTCTTAGTCATTATTGTTCTACCTCCTTACGTCTGGTAAGTACCAGCTGTCCCAGGGCTATGACTGCCACAACGATGAAGAACAGTACTGCTTTTGCCTGACCGACACCTTCGTAACCGTTTCTGCCGTAGAAAGTATTGTAAATATCCAGAGCCAGCATTGCGGTCTTTTTGCTGGGAGCACCGGCAGTCAGCGCCAGGTTCTGGTCAAAGAGCTTGAAACTGTTGGATACAGTAAGGAACAAACATATAGTAATAGATGGCATAACCATCGGAATTTTCACTTTGAATAAAGTCTGTAACGAAGTAGCTCCGTCAATCTGTGCTGCTTCGATCAGGTCTGTAGGTACATTCTGCAGTCCTGCTACATAAATGATCATCATATAACCGATCATCTGCCAGTTCATCAGGATAACCAATCCCCAGAAACCATAGGTAGGATTAGCTACCAGTGTGGTCTCATATTTCAACAATACCGCATTGATCATCTGCTGCCAGATATAACCCAGGATGATACCACCGATCAGGTTCGGCATGAAGAATACGGTACGGAACAGGTTGGTTCCTTTGATCTTTCTGGTCAGCGCCAGTGCCAGAATGAACGCAAATACATTAATGGTAATGATGGATACAACAGAAAACTTTAAGGTAAAACCGAATGCGTTGACAAAATCTTTGTCCGCAAAAATTTTGATATAATTTTCCAGGCCTACAAATTGTGCATTTGTAATCGTTTTAAATTTGCAAAAGGACAGATATACGCCCATAACAAACGGTATGATAAATGCAAAGGAAAATGCGATCAATGTAGGCAGTACAAAAATGGGAAAATATCGTTTTAATGTCTTTTGCATAAGCCTTCTCCTATTAATTCCTTTTTACATGATATTCCGGGTTTTACAAACACGGGGGCCGTGGTACCACCACCGCCCCCTGTGTCTGAAGTTATATAAGATGGATAACGATTCAGAATAGTTATAAGCTGAGATCAATTAGTTAGCTGCGGTTGCGGCCTTTTCAGCTGCCCATTCGTCAACTACTTTTGTCTTTACAGCGTCCCAGTCGATGGAACCGGAAGCATACTCCAGAAGAGCTGCACCGAAGTCATCCTTGAACTGCTGGCTGGGGAAGGAAGTGAAGTTCCAGGATACAGATGTCTTGGAGGTATCTGCCATGTAACGAAGAACTTCCTGTGCCAGAGGATCGGTGGGCTTTTCATCATCGCTGAAGGTATCGAAAGGAGCAATGAAGCCAAGGTCATTGGTTACTGCTGCCTTACCGGTTTCAGAAGAGAACAGCCATTCAACGAATGCGATAGATGCTGCCTGATCCTCAGCAGAAGCTTCCTTGTTGATGCAGAA
>ENA-ORLY01002518-ORLY01002518.1-human-gut-metagenome-genome-assembly--contig:-NODE-2518-length-17130-cov-2.199848_pt1 | contig 17130 bp, 10 predicted proteins | sample MGYA00243071_ERZ508832 | MGnify/ENA primary metagenome ERZ508832 (study PRJEB26277, sample SAMN04329777) | human gut metagenome | biome: human-associated habitat | host: Homo sapiens | place: USA... | reverse complement strand
ATATTCCTCCTCGCTATCCTTATTACGCTTTAAAAAATATGCATTTAGAAAAATATTTTACAGGTGCAACAATACCACATATTTATTTTAAAGATTACAAAAATGAAACATTTAATTTAGAGGCTCTCGAAAGACAAAAAGAAATTGTTACGGTGCTTGAAAAATGTGAAAAAGTAATAGAATACAGAAAACGTGAATTAAATGAGTTGGATAGTTTAATTAAAGCCCGATTTGTCGAGTTGTTCGGAGATATTAATATCAATGATAAAAATTGGAAATATGAGCCTTTAGGAGAACTTTGTACCATTGTTAGAGGCGGTTCACCAAGACCAATAGAACAATTTTTAGGTGGTGATGTGCCTTGGATAAAAATAGGTGATGCAACGGATGGAGATAGTATTTATTTAAACTCGACTAAGGAACACATCATTCAAGAAGGTATAAAGAAGAGTAGGCTCGTAAAGGAAGGAAGCTTGATATTTGCAAACTGTGGAGTTTCGTTAGGGTTTGCGAGGATTATTACTTTTGATGGTTGCATTCATGATGGCTGGCTTGCGATGGAAGATATAGACGAAAGACTTGATAAAGTATTCCTGCTGCAAGCATTAAATCAAATGACAGAGCATTTTAGAGCAATTGCACCAGCAGGAACACAACCTAATCTAAATACAGCCATAATGAAGGCATACAAACAGGTAATACCACCTATAGAATTACAAAGAGAATTCATAAATTTTGCTAAACAAGTCACCAAATCAAAAGTTGTTTAACCAAAAGCATTTTAAAACTCCCACTTTAGTGGTATCATTATAGTAATTATTATCAAGGAAGCGAGTACCAGATCATCTTTCAAATGAAAGTAAAGTCAACGGAGGGGCGAGATATGGTTACAAATTTCGATTATCTAAAAAATGAGTCAAAATTTTCTGCTTTTGCGGACGTTGCGATATCTGCTGAAAGAATTATTCTTATTGATCCGGAAGCTTGTATCCTGAACTGTCGTCGTGCCATGGAATTTGCAGTTAAGTGGATGTATTCAGTAGATGTAGAGCTTGAAATGCCTTATCAGGATAACCTTCAGAGTTTGATGAATGTAGGGGAATACAGACAGATTGTAGGTTCTGATATTTGGAAAAGAATGGATTATATCCGCAGATGTGGAAATAATGTAGCACATAGCAACAGAAAGTTAGGAAAAGATGAGGCGATGCTTTGTCTTGAAAATTTATATATTTTTCTTGATTATGTGGCGTATTGTTATGCAAAGGAATATGAAGAACGTGATTTTAATCCAACATTGATCACGTTGAGAGCTAAAAAAGCAAAGGAATCCAAAGAAGCTGCTGATGCGATAAAAGAAGAATTAGTAAAAGAGCAGGAAAAGACAGCTCAGCAGGGACTTGATCTGCAGAAGTTACTGAAAGAAAATGCTTCATTGAAGGAAGAACTTTCAGCAAGAAGACAGGAGCAGCAGCAGACCTATACACCAAAGCCGCTTGATCTGTCAGAATATGATACAAGAAAGCTCTATATAGATGCTATGCTTACAGATGCCGGATGGACAGAAGGAAAGGACTGGATAAATGAAGTCCCTCTTTCAGGAATGGCAAATAAATCAGGAACAGGTTATGCAGATTATGTTCTTTATGATGATATGCACCGACCGCTGGCAATTATTGAAGCGAAGAGAACGTGTGCAGATGTGGCTGTGGGACGGCAGCAGGCAAAGTTATATGCAGATATTATAGAAAAAGAGTGTGGAAGAAGACCGGTTATTTTCCTTACGAATGGATTTGAAACGCATATTATAGACGGACAATATCCTGAAAGAAAATGCTCTTTCATTTATTCAAAAAGAGATCTGGAAAAGTGGTTTAATCTGCTGGCGATGAGGACAAGCCTTAAGAATGTTACGGTGGATAAAAATATCGCAGGACGCTATTATCAGGAGGCGGCAATTAAGGCAGTATGTAGCAGTTTAGATGAAAAGAACCGCAGAAAAGCATTGCTTGTTATGGCAACAGGATCAGGTAAGACAAGAACGGTGATTGCTTTATGTAAGATTCTGTTGGATGCCGGGTGGGTAAAGAATATTTTATTCCTTGCAGACCGTAATTCTCTTGTTACGCAGGCAAAGAGAAGTTTTGTTAATCTGCTTCCCAGTCTTTCCTGCACAAATCTTGTAGAAGAGAAAGATAATTATAATGCACATTGCGTCTTTTCTACGTATCAGACGATGATCAACTGCATTGATGTTGTAAACGATAAAGAGGGGAAGCTTTTTACCTGTGGTCACTTTGATCTTGTGATTTGCGATGAGGCACACCGGTCGATCTATAATAAATATAAGGATATTTTCCATTATTTTGATGCTCCATTGATAGGATTGACAGCAACCCCCAAGTCTGAAATTGACAAGAATACCTATGAGGTGTTTGAATTAGAAGATGGGGTGCCGACTTATGGATATGATCTTGCTCAGGCGGTAAAAGATGAGTATCTTGTAGATTATATTTCGATTGAATCAAAGTTAAAATTTATTGATCAGGGAATTGTCTATGATGAATTGTCGGAAGAAGAAAAAGAAGAATATGAAAGAACCTTTGTGGATGAAGAGGGCAAGATTCCTGAAGTTATTTCTTCCTCTGAATTAAATACCTGGATTTTTAATGAAGATACGATCAGGCAGGCATTAAATATTTTAATGACAGAAGGAATTAAGATTGAGTATGGTCAAAAATTAGGTAAGACAAGTATTTTTGCGAAGAATCATAATCATGCAGAAAAGATACTGGAAGTATTTAATAAAGAGTATCCATATCTTCCAGATTATGCACGAGTAATTGATAATCGAATGACCTATGCACAAAGTGCGATTGATGAGTTTGCGGATCCGAAAAAGATGCCACAGATTGCAATTTCAGTTGATATGTTGGATACAGGGATTGATGTACCGGAGATTTTGAATTTGGTCTTTTTCAAAAAAGTCATGAGTAAGGCAAAATTTTGGCAAATGATCGGACGCGGTACAAGACTTTGTCCGGAGCAGTTGGATGGTGAGGATAAGCAGAAATTTTACATTTTTGATTTCTGTGGGAATTTTGAATTTTTCCGTTTAAATAAGGGACGGGCATCGGCGAAGATGATCGCTCTTCAAAGTGCAGTTTTTAATTTGAAGTTTGAAATTACATATCAGCTTCAGTCGGCAGAATATCAGACAGATCGTCTGATTGCATACAGAAATGCTCTGGTCAGGGAAATGAGCGAAAGAGTACAGAAATTACCAAGAGATAATTTTGCAGTACGGCAGCACCTGAAATACGTTGAAATGTATTCTGATGAGACGAATTATCAGGCTCTTACTTATGGAGATACCGTGACTGTAAAAGAGGAAGTTTCTCCACTGATTCAGCCGGAAGAGGATGAGGCAAATGCAGTCAGATTTGATGCATTGATGTATAGGATAGAGCTTGCATATCTGATGGGAAAAAAGGATATAAAAGCAAGAGGAGATCTGCGAAAGAAAGTAAAAGGAGTAGCAGGTGTGGCTAATATTCCTGAGATCCAGGCACAGACAGATCTGATCCAACAGATTCTTACTACGGATTATGTTGAAGAGGCCGGAGTGGATGAATTTGAAGAAATCAGAGAAAAGTTGCGTAATCTGATGAAATATATCCCAGGACAGAAAAGACGCTATGATACGAATTTTGAAGATGATGTATTGTCAATCGAGTGGAAAGAAGCGGAACTTGAGAATGACGAGCTGAAGAATTATAAGGCAAAAGCAGAGTTTTATATCCGACAGCATCAGGATAATATTGCTATTGCAAAGCTTAAGACGAATCAGCCACTGACTAGTACAGATATAGAGAGTCTGGAAGAAATTTTGTGGAAAGAAGTTGGAACAAGGTCTGATTACGAACAGGAAATAGGGGAAAAGCCATTGGGCGAATTTGTTCGTGAGATTGTCGGACTTGATATGAATGCTGCAAAGGAAGCATTTTCAGAATATCTGACGGATACGAATCTTGATAGCAGACAGATTTATTTTGTGAACCAGATTGTAGAATATATCGTGCATAATGGAATGCTGAAAGATTTTTCAGTTCTTCAGGAAGCACCATTTACTGATCAGGGAAGTGTTGTTGAGATTTTTAAGGATATAACAGTATGGATGGGAATTAAAAGAGTAATAGACAGTATCAATGCAAATGCTGCTGCATAATATGAAGTGGACGGTGTTGATGAAACTTCTACAAAGGCATAATAAAGAATAAAAGTGTTGTAAATAGAAGGAAAAACAGACGGGATTCGGAACGTAAGTGATACGGTTCTGATCCCGTCTGTTTTGTCAGTAAGTCAACTGTTTTGTTAGTGAGTGAACTACTGATTTATATAATAAATAGTGGATTTATTTCACCAGGTTATTTATGGATCATTCCAAGAAATGCTTCATGGATCTTTGTATCCTGATCCAGTTCCGGATGAAATGCAAATGCCATCTGATTGTGATATTTTACTCCGACGATCCGATCCTGTACGACACTTAAAACTTCCGGTTTTTCTCCGGCTGCATCAGCATGAACGCTTTCCACATAAGGTGCACGGATGAAAGTCATAGAAATTTCACCAATTCCGTTGGCGTTGGCAGTAGTATGGAAACTGCCGAGCTGACGTCCATAGGCATTTCGTCTGACTGTCATGGGAAGAGTCCCGAAGTAGGATTCCTCCTGACCGGCAATATCCGAAGCAAGCAGGATCATTCCTGCACAGGTTGCGAGAACCGGCATACCGGAGCAGATTTTTTCTTTTAAAGGTTCAAACATATCAAGATCATGCAGAAGTTTTCCCTGGACGGTGCTTTCACCACCGGGAAGAATGAGACCGTCGAAGTCTTTTTGCAGATCACCAGCTTTTCTGAGTTCGATGGTATCTGCACCGAGCTTCTGGAGCATATGCTCATGTTCTATGAATGCCCCCTGCAGGGCAAGAACTGCAATCGTCATAGTCTTATTTACCCCTTTCAGCCATAAGAAGTGCGATTTCCTGCTCATTGATACCGACCATGGCTTCTCCGAGATCTGCGGAAAGTTCAGCGATCAGTTTTGCATCAGTATAATTTGTTACAGCCTGAACGATGGCAGCGGCACGTTTTGCCGGATTACCGGACTTGAAGATACCGGAGCCGACGAAGACACCTTCTGCTCCCAACTGCATCATCAGGGCTGCATCTGCAGGAGTTGCGACACCGCCGGCTGCGAAGTTTACGACCGGAAGTTTTCCGTTTTCATGGACATAGAGAACAAGGTCAAATGGAACCTGAAGCTGCTTTGCTGCCTCAAAGAGCTCATCTTCACGCATTCCTTTGATCCGGGCAATTTCACTGTTCATCATTCTCATATGACGGACAGCCTGGACGATATCACCGGTTCCCGGCTCTCCCTTTGTACGGATCATAGAAGCACCTTCATTAATTCTTCTTAAAGCTTCTCCGAGGTCTTTTGCACCGCAGACGAAAGGAACGTCAAAGTCACGCTTGTTGATATGGTATACATCATCAGCAGGGGAAAGAACTTCACTTTCATCGATATAATCAATCTCAATGGCCTGAAGCACCTGTGCTTCTGCGAAATGCCCGATTCTGCATTTTGCCATAACCGGAATGGACACTGCCTCCTGAATTCCACGGATCATTTTCGGGTCACTCATACGGGAAACACCACCTGCTGCACGGATATCTGCCGGAATCCGTTCAAGAGCCATAACTGCACATGCACCTGCTGCTTCTGCAATTTTTGCCTTCTCCGGTGTCGTTACGTCCATAATGACACCACCCTTTAACATCTGAGCCAGATTTTTGTTCAGTTCATATCTTTCGTTTGTATTCATTGGTAAATCCTCCCTTTAAGAATCGTATTTTAGAATATAGTGGAAATTCTTTACAATTTCGACAGGTATTAGTATAATTGCATTGTGACTATAGAAAAATATTCAATTTAGATATAATCAAAAAGGTCAGAATGGAGAAAATAGAATAGATGTTGACATATAATTTTGAAAATATAGGGTCAGATTCCCTGTATGAATTTTTGTATAAATGTATCAAAAATGACATAATACAGGGGATAATCTTAAGTGGTGAGAAGCTGCCTTCCAAGCGGGCACTTGCGAAAAATCTGGCTATAAGCGTGATCACGGTAGAGAATGCCTATGGTCAGCTTCTTGCAGAAGGATATATTTATTCCATTCCTAAAAGCGGGTATTATGTGTCGGATCTGAGTGGGATTCCGGTACATCAGACAGAGTATACGTCAGAAACGTATGAGGCGGAAGAGCAGGGGACAGATTCACGGACTGCAAAAGCCGGGGACAAAGTACTTCTGACCGGAGGAGAAAATGCATTTATTGCGGATTTTACGAGCAATCAGACGGAGCATGCTGCATTTCCTTTTTCAATCTGGAATAAGACCATGCGGGCAGTCATGAATGATTATCAGGAGGAAATGATGATCAATCCCCCCTGTGGAGGTGTGATGGAACTGCGGAAAAGTATTTCCAGTTATCTTAAAGAATTTTGTGCCATGTATGTAAGACCGGAACAGATCATTATCGGAGCAGGAACAGAGTATCTGTACAGTATTCTGATCCAGCTTCTTGGGAGAAATGTCTGTTATGGAGTGGAGAATCCGGGCTATCTAAAGATTGCAAAAATCTACCGCAGTATGGGTGTAAAGTATGAGTATATTGATCTGGATGAAGAGGGAACTTCTGCAAAGAAACTGGAAGAAAAAAAAGTAGATATCATGCATATTTCCCCATCTCATCATTTCCCGACCGGAATGGTGATGCCGATCAGCAAGAGGTATGAATTGCTTGGATGGGTTACGAGAAAAAAGGAACGGTATATCATAGAAGATGATTATGACAGTGAGTTAAGACTTGCGGGGAAACCGATTCCGTCTCTACAGAGTATCGATGTATCAGGCAAGGTGATTTATATTAATCCTGTACTGTGTATAACTTTGAACAGTTTTTACTGGCTGCATTTATGAATGCAGGTGCATTTGAGAAGCATATCAACAGGCTGAGAAACTATTATCAGCATAAGCGGGATCTGATCTTAAGTACATTTCTCAGAGAGCCTTTGGGAAAATATATTACGATCAGTGAAGAGGATTCAGGTGTGCATTTCCTGATGCATGTCAATACTTCCATGAGTGAGCAGGAATTTCTTTTAAAGACAAGGGCGAAAGGAATCCGGCTGGCAACGTTGTCTTCTTTTTATAATGCGGAACAGAAAGACAGCAGATATGAAAATACGTATGTTATGAATTATTCCTTTGTGGACTGCGACCGGTTGGAATATGTGGCACAGACGCTTTATAAGATCATTCATCCATAGAAGGAGGAGTTTAGTATGGAGCAGCTTTTTACTGTATGGGGAGAGACGCTGGATAAAGAGCATGTACTTGACGAATATCCAAGACCGCTGATGGTAAGGGACAGTTATCTGAATCTCAATGGGTACTGGGACTATGCATTTACACAGGAATTTGTATGCCCGAAAGAATTTGACGGGAAGATCTTAGTTCCTTTTTCACCGGAGGCAGCATTATCAGGTGTGAACCGTCAGTTAATGCCGGATGAATATCTGTGGTATCACCGGACATTTTCTGTTGACGGGCATAAGACAAAAAGAGCAGATGAATCCTTTTCAGAGGAAGATCCGGAATCCGGGATGGGAGCAGACCTGACAGAGGAAAGACTGCTTCTTCACTTTGGAGCTGTGGATCAGGCGTGCGTTGTATGGGTGAACGGACAGCGGATCGGAAAGCATACAGGTGGGTATCTGCCTTTTGAATTTGAGATCACAGAGGCAGTGCAGGCAGGAGAAAATGATCTGGTTGTGGCTGTGAAAGACCTGAGTGATACATCGTATCATTCCAGGGGAAAGCAGAAGCTGGAAAGAGGCGGCATGTTCTATACGGCTCAAAGTGGGATCTGGCAGACTGTCTGGCTGGAAAGAGTCCCGGAAAAGTATATAAAAGAAGTGGAGACGCTCCCTGAACCGGATGAGGAAAAAGTCCGTATCATAGTCCGGTCTGGTGCAGAATATGCTGTAAAGATTGTGCTGCAAAAGCCAAAGATCCACAAAGAGCTGAAGAAAAATGTACCGGATGATCCAGTGGAGGACATGACCGGGAGCAGAATAGCAGATCCGGTGGAAAGTACAACAGAAACTACCATAGGAACATTTTATGGAAAGACGAATGAATGGCTGGAGATTCCGGTTCAGGATGTGCAAATGTGGACATGTGATACACCGTATCTTTATGATTTTACTGTTGAGATGGAGAAAGACAGGGTAGCAGGTTATTTTGCCATGAGAAAATTCACACTGGAAAAAGATGGACAGGGATTCGTGCGGATCTGCCTGAACCATCAGGTACAGTATCAGAATGGAGTACTGGATCAGGGCTACTGGCCGGATGGACTGTATACCGCACCTTCAGATGAAGCTATGATCTTTGATCTGGAGCAGATGAAGAAATGCGGATTTAATATGGTACGGAAACATTTGAAAATAGAGCCGCAGAGATGGTATTATCATTGCGACAGGCTGGGGCTGGTCGTATGGCAGGATATGGTCAATGGCGGAGGAAAATACAAGCACTGGTTTGTGACGTATGCGGCAACGCTGATGTCCTGGTGGAAGATTCGGATGAGAGATATTTATTCGGGGCTTCTGGCAAGAAAAGAAAAGGAAGGCCGCCTGGAATTTGTGAAAGAAATGAAGGAGACGGTACATCGGTTAAAAGGGCATCCAAGTATTGCCGCCTGGGTCATCTTTAATGAGGGCTGGGGGCAGTTTCAGACAGAAGATATGACCGCTATTCTCAGAAAAGAAGATCCTGACCGGCTGATTGATCAGGCCAGTGGGTGGTTCGATCAGGGGGGAGGAGATTTTTGCAGCCTTCATAATTATTTCTTTAAGCTGAAGATCCACCCGGAAAAGGAGAGGGCATCAGTTCTCTCGGAATTTGGAGGATACAGTTACCGGATCGAAGGACATAGTGCCTGTGGAAAACTTTATGGATATGGGATCTGCAGGGGTAAAAAAGCACTGAACCGTCGATACAGAAAAAGAATGGAACAGGTGAAAAATCTGATAGATGAAGGTTTGTGTGCCAGTGTCTATACACAATGGTCAGATATTGAAGAAGAAGTCAACGGAGTTTATACATACGACCGAAAGATCAGAAAGATTGATTGAAAGAGTGAGAAAAGAATGAGAATCATGCAGGAGAGGACAGACAACAGGAGTCAGTAGTAGAAAGGAAAAATGAAAATGATGTTACGCTTTGTAAATGCAAGAAATGATAAAAAGAAACTGAATGAAATTAAAAAATTATATGATGAGGCATTTCCAAAAGAAGAACAGATTCCCTTCTGGATTTTGAGAAAAGCAAGCCGTACATCAACAGCAGATCTGATGCAGGTATATGATGATGATCTTTTAGTAGGATTTATCCATCTGGTTTATTTTGAGGATGTGGTCTATCTGTATTATTTTGCAATCGAGCCGGATGAAAGAGGTCAGGGGTATGGAAGCAAAATCCTGCAGGCATTACGCCGCCGGTTTTCGGCACGCAGGATCATTTTGAATATAGAGGTGGTAGATGAGAACTGTGACAATTATGAAGAACGGAAAAAAAGAAAAGAGTTTTATCTGAAAAATGGATTCCGGGAGGCAGGATACAGTACAAGAGAGTATGGCGTAGAATATGAGATGCTGTATCTGGGAGGAAATGTATCCTATGAAGAATTTCTGGCATTGATCCGGAAATATTTCGGACGGACACTGGCGTTGATGGTGAAGAAAAATTTTAAAAAAGCGTAAGGAAAAAGGCATAGATAAAAGGTGGGCAGAACCCGAGTTTGAGTTCTGTCCACCTTTTTAGCTGCCAGGTATGCGGCAAAAGATCCAATGGACTTTTTCAGCTACTGGAAAGCCGGGATGATGCTAAATCAGATGTGTACTTTCCAGCTTTTCAGTAAATGCATCATTTAATTTTATAACCGGTTTGCGAAGCAGCAGTCCGAGTAAAAGTGAAAAGATCAGGAAGATTCCTAAATACCCCAGTTCTTTGACATAGTTCATACCGTAGAAGCCTGCAACGCATTCACGCATGGCATTCATGCTGTGTGTAAATGGAAGCAGAGGATATACAGCCTGGAAAAATTTCGGAGCACACTGGATCGGGAATGTACCACCACTTCCGGCTACCTGCATGACCATAAGGACAACGGCAACCGCTTTACCAATATCACCAAAGGAGACAGTCAGTGCATAGATCAGATTGACATAAACAAAACTTGTAAACCAGCCCGTTACCAGGAACAGGAAAGGATGTTCGCACTGAATACCAAGGAAATACAGGTCTCCCAGACAGATCAGTCCGCTCTGTAACAGCCCGATACATACAAAGAGGAGCTGACGTCCAAAGTAGAGCTGATGTGGTTTCGCTCCGGAAAGCTTCTTAACTACCGATTCAGAGACATTGACTTTGAGCATGGCTGCCATAACAACAGCCCCCACCCAGATTGCCAGTGTGGAATAAAAAGGAGCCATGGCAGTTCCGTAATTTTCAATGGGATAGATTTTTGTCTCATTCAGGCTTACCGGTGCTGCAAGGAAAGCTCCGATTGTCTGTGGATCTTCGGCAAGAATCTTTTCCAGCATCTGCACACCATCACTGCCATCTGTGGAAAGTGTGGTGGAGACTTTCTGCAATTTTTCAGAAGATTCATTCAACAGACTGACGGTCTGTTCAAGAGCTTCTTTCACAGTGGAAAGATCTGTGGATGCAGATCCGGTGACAGAACGGATTTGTTTTACACTGTTGTCTACCTGCCCTAAGAGGCTCACAAGGGAGGAACTGGTGGAGTCAAGATTCGTGGCGAGACCATCCAGGCTGCTTTTCACATTCTGCTCATAAGAGGTCTTTACCGAGTTGACAGAAGCTGTTCCCCGGGCAAGCAGATCATCCAGTTCTTTCTTTAAAGTGGAAGCATCGGCAGTGGCTGAAGGAAGGGCAGCAGCAATTTCATCCAGTTTATTTTTGATCTGTGTCTGCTGGTCGATCGCCTGTTGGATCTGTACGTTCAGTCCATTGATCGCCTGAACGAGAGCTGTCTGATCCGGGTGTGCATTAGCAATGGCGGTCAGGGAATCTGATAATTCCTGATAACCGGAAATCAGATTCTGCACACGGCCGCTGACTGCCTGAATGGCATTGGAGCAGGATGCAGCGTCAGTTGAATAAGAGTCGAGTGCTTTGTCGATGGCAGCAGATACAGAAGAATAAAAATCAGAACCACGTGGATTTTATAATTTTCCTACGTGGTTTTTTGTTTATGTTACGGTTACGTACGACTTGACGGCGAAAGTGACAGGCTGTGAGCGGAACCGCTCGCGCGGTCGCTTCAAGTACCTTTTCCCGATTGCTCAAGAAAAGAGGTAGTCGTATCCAGCATTAATGCTCCGGCATCGGTCATATCAGAAAAGGCTTTCACCGTACCGGAAATATTTCCGAGGTCATCGGAAATCTGTGCCAGAGAAGCAGCGAGATGTTCAGTCAGGGACTCATCTCCGGTTTTGGCGGAAACATCATTTACGAACTGAAGTGCCTCAAGTGTCGTTTTGGAGACTGTGGTAATGAACGTTTCATTGACCTGATGCTGGACAGAGCTGGCACCTTTCTGTGTGACTTTCGGGGCGATGGCATTTTCTTTTTCATTGATGTAGTAGGTGATATCAGGATGTACGACATCTGAAGTAAAAAGACTCATCATATCTTTACTGAAGTCTTCAGGGATGACAATGGCAGCGTAGTACTTACCGGATTGTACCCCTTTTTTCGCATCTTTTGCATCTGTGAAGACCCAGTTCAACTGCTTATTTCCCTGCAGTTCACTGATGACATCGTCTCCAAGGTTCAAATTGACAGGAAGAAGTTCCCCTTTATACCCTTCATCGTTGCTGGCTACGGCAACCTTCAGATTGCCGGTATTTCCATAAGGATCCCAGCTCGCAGCAATATTGAACCATGCGTAGAGTGTCGGGATCACGGTAATTCCCATGATGACGATCATTGCGATGACATTTTTATGGATCCTGAGTAGATCATTTTTAAAAATCTGAATGATATTTTTCATCGGTTAATCCTCCTTTTTGCGGAAAGTCTCCAGCATTTCATCAAAAGTCATGCCGGCAAGCTGCTGCTGTTCTTCCAGTTTCGAGTGAATAAATTCAACAATGATCAGGAACAATGCGATGGCAATGATCGAAATGATCCAGAGTACAAGGAAGATGATTTTCGATTCCAGGCTGAACATCAGAATCAGGAAGATCAGAGGAATCAACGCAATTGCAAGGAATCCATAGCGTACCATTCTTCTGTAGTTCTTTTCAAAAGCCTGTGCCTTGGCAGCGGTTGTCAGTTTCAGCTCTTCCTGTGAAAGAGAGGCTTTCAGAAGGAGAGCAAGCTGCGTACTGCGGTTGACGGAAATTTCATGAGGTTCGCACATCATAAATTCAGTCTCAGCCAGTTTCTTGTCAAAAAGATGGTTCAGTCCGGCAAGAAGCGGGCGAAGTCCAAGTCCGATCAGTAAAGAGAGTGGAACATAGGCGAGCAGCAGGATCATAAGATCTTTTCGGAAGGTTGTTCCGTAAAATCCTGCGATACATTCTCTCATAGCTCCGACTCCGTAAGTAAATGGAAGGAGTGGATGGAGCTTCTGGAAAAATACAGGTGTCATTTCAACCGGATAAGTACCGGAAGAGCCGGGAATCTGTAAAATAACGAGAATGACGCACAGTGCTTTTCCAATATGTTTAAAAGTAAGCGAAAGTGCGTAGATGATATTCACGTATACAAAGGAACAAATCACACCGGTCAGAATAAACTGAGCCGGATGTACGCACTGGATTCCCGGAAGAAGTACATCTCCAAGGCAGACAATAAAGCCCTGGATCATACCTACTGTGACGAATAACAGCCAGCGTCCGAAGTAAAGTGAGACAGAACCATAGGAACGCATGGTCTGATCGCGGTTAACCTCCATTTTTAAAATGGCGATCAGGACGATTCCGCCAACCCAGATCGCAAGGTTTGTGTAAAAAGGAGTCATGGATGAACCGTAATTTTTTACAGAATAAAAAGTTTCTGTTTCAATCTCCACCGGGGAGGACATAAATTCGGAAATCTTATCAGCATTCATTCCTTCCAGAGAAAGGAGCGTCTGGAAAGTAGCCGAACTGGTAATGGCATTCAGATCCGTCTGCACAGTTCCAAGCCGGTCGGAAACGGTAGAAAGGGCATCTTTTGTACCGTTCAGTGCGTTGGCTGTATCGGTCAGACCAGAATCAAGTTGCGTCAGGATTCCCCTGAGCTGTTCGGAAGTTGCCGGAACACCATTCAGGATTCCGGTCAGTTCTCCGGTGAGCGAGGAAAATGTATCCAGCGTCGCATTGAGCTGTGGGAGCAGATTTTCGTCCAGTGTCGTTCTGAAAGAATGCAGTCCGTCGATACTCTGCTGCGTGAGCGAGGAAATATCCTGCCGGGTCTGAGAGGTTGTATCCAAAGCGTTTTTAATACTTGTATTTGCAGTACTTAAGCTGTTGAGCAGAGTCTGGTTTTCCTGATTCTGTGCCTGTAATTTTGCAATAGCGGCAGAAAGCTGTTCACTGACAACCGGTGTGGAGGCAGCAATTTCCTGCATTTTTTCCAAAAGGGATGCATTCAGAGCGGTTACATTTCCGGCAGAGTCCAGAGCCTGCTGGAGAGACTGGTTAATCTTTCCGGCACTTCCTTCCAAAGAAGTCAGCCCCGAAGAGACAGAACTATTCGCACTGTTCAGGATCTGTTCTCCGTCGGAAATGGATTTGGAAAGTGAGGAGGAAAAATCTCCCGCTGCCTGGCGGCCTGTTTTCAGTGCATCCTGTGCATTTTCAAGGGCAGATGATCCGGAAACGGCTGCATTTCCAAGAGAATCAGAAGCATCTTTTGCATCTGAGATCAGATCATGGGACTGGGAAGTCTTTTCTGTAAACTCAGTTAAAAGTGCTTCGTATTCATTTAAGTTCTTATCTGCTTTTTTCAGAAGCGAGACAATCTCAGAATTAGTAGAATTTACAGTTCCGGACAGATCCGAAATGGATTCTTTTAACACTTCTGATACAGATTCAGCGGCAATAGATGAAAACGTATCGTTGATCTGAGTCTGGATCGTACTTGCTCCGGTATCTGTGATTTTTGGAGCGATGGCATTTACCTTTTCATTAATATAGTAATTCAGTTCCGGTGTTTCAAGAGTACCGGAAAGAACACTGAGAAGGGAATCGCTGAAGTCTTCAGGGATTACAATGGCTGCATAATATTTTCCCGAACGGACTCCGTCAACCGCCTTTTCTTCAGAAGTAAAAACCCAGCCAAGTTGGTCATTTTCTTTCAGATTTTCCATGATCTGGTCACCGGCATTGATTGTGAGGTCATTGGTGGAGGCATCCTGATCATTATTGGCAACGGCAATCTGAATTGCTGAAGTATTTGCATAAGGATCAATATTGGCAGCAATATTGAACCAGGCATAGAGTGAAGGCAGGATCGCAACACCTGCCATGACCAGCATGGCTGCCGGACTGTGAATGAGCCGCCGCAGATCGCGACAAAAGATTCGCATTGCTTTTTTCATAAATAACACTCCTTTTAAAAGAAATATTCTAGTAATAGATACAATGTTGATTTTCTTGCTAAAAAGTATTATATTAATGAAGAAACTAATTTACAACCATCAATGAACAAGTTATCTGTCTTTTAGTAGACAAAATGATGAGAAATGACCAGTATTTATTTGCCTGACAGGGCTGCTCAGAGAAAAAGATAGCAGGAAATAAATGGTCACATAAAGGGGGAATTATTATGCAGAAAAAGACGGACCGGCGGGTGAGAAAGACGAAAAGTCAGCTCAGAAAAGGTCTGGCACATCTGATGAAGGAAAAAAGTATCGGAGAGATCACGGTGAAAGAACTGGTAGATGAAGTGGATATTAACCGTTCCACTTTTTATCTTCACTATTCGGATATCCCAACACTTTTGAGAGAGATTGAAAATGAGATGATGGATGAGATGAAGCGTGCGATCCATGATCATCCAATCGACCGGGAAAATGATTCTGCATTTTCTTTTATTAAAGATATTTTTCAGGTACTTGACCGTAACCGGGAAATTGGATGTGCTTTGATCGGACCTTATGGAGATATTGGGTTTATCCATAAGATGGAAGATCTTTTGGAAGAAAATTCGAGAGAAGTTTTACTGCAGATGTTTCCGGAAAAATCAGGCGAGATGAATTATTTTTACTCTTATTGCCTGAATGGATGTCTTGGCCTTGTCAAGACATGGCTTGAGGACGGAGAGGATAAAAGTCCGGATTATGCGGCTGATATGACTTACCGGATGGTAGTAAGTTCGGTGAAGGCATTTTATGACAAGAAAGAAGGAAGAGAGGAAAGTTAAGAATGCAAAGAGAAAAATTTGGCTCACGGCTGGGATTTATCCTGATCTCAGCCGGTTGTGCCATCGGTCTGGGGAATGTCTGGCGGTTCCCGTATATTACCGGAAAATAGGGTGGAGCAGCATTTGTATTGATCTATCTGGTATTTCTGGTGCTTTTGGGGCTGCCGATCATGGTCATGGAATTTGCTGTAGGACGTGCAAGTCAGGCAAGCGTGGCGATGTCATTTGACCGGCTGGAGCCACTGGGAACAAAATGGCACTGGTATAAATGGTTTGGCATGGCGGGAAATTATCTCCTGATGATGTTTTATACGACGATCGGAGGGTGGATCCTGCTGTATGTATTTAAGATGGCAGGTGGTGAGTTTGAAGGAAAGAATGCAGATGAGATTGCAGGTGTCTTCGGAAATCTGATGGAGAAACCGGGGCTGATGACAATCTGTATGATCGTAGTTGTAGCAGTCTGCTTTGGGATTGTCTGCATGGGATTGCAGAAGGGAGTAGAAAAGATTACCAAGAAAATGATGATTCTTTTACTGGCACTGATGGTGATTCTGGCAATCCGTTCTGCAACCCTTCCGGGTGCAGGAGAAGGAATCAGATTCTATCTGTTGCCTGACTTTAAAAAGGCAGCAGAATCAGGAATGAAAGAAGTTATTTTTGCAGCCATGGGACAGTCTTTCTTTACATTAAGTCTCGGTATTGGTGCGATTGCAATTTTCGGAAGTTATATTGATAAGAAGAGAAGGCTGACAGGAGAGGCGGTCTGCGTGACCGTACTGGATACATGCGTGGCACTGATCGCTGGAATGATCATCTTTCCAGCCAGCTTTGCGTTTGGAATTCAACCGGACAGTGGTCCGAGTTTGATTTTTATTACACTGCCGAATATTTTTAATTCCATGAGTGGCGGAAGGATCTGGGGAACCTTATTTTTCCTGTGCATGCTTTTCGCAGCAGCATCTACGATCATTGCAGTTTTTGAAAATATCATTGCATTTGCAATGGATCTGACCAACTGCTCAAGAGCAAAGGCGGTCGTGGTAAATCTGATTGCGATCGTGATCCTTTCTCTGCCATGCGTTCTGGGCTTTAATGTACTGAGCGGATTCCAGCCACTTGGAGCAGGAAGTAATGTACTGGATCTGGAAGATTTTATTGTAAGTAATAATCTGCTCCCACTTGGCAGTCTGGTTTACCTTTTATTCTGTACGAGTCGCTATGGCTGGGGATGGAAGAAGTTCTGTGAAGAGGCAAATGCAGGAGAAGGAATCAAATTTCCGAAATGGACAAGAATTTATGTATCTTATATTCTGCCACTGATCGTACTCTTTATCTTCGTGCAGGGATACTGGAGTAAGTTTGTGGGATGATGTGAGTGAAATTTGTAGTTGTTGGGGGGATACGCTTGGAAAGCAGAAAACTTCTATGTGGCAGAGCGGACGCGGAAAGCAGAGATATTCCTTCGCGGTGCAGGCCCGCTTTACCTCAGCCCGTTGACCGTTTGTAACTCGAAAGTGGAAATCTTCGTGCAATGGCACTCGAT